>ERZ1034901.120-NODE-120-length-61382-cov-29.290965_pt1 | contig 61382 bp, 60 predicted proteins | sample MGYA00520628_ERZ1034901 | MGnify/ENA primary metagenome ERZ1034901 (study PRJEB33766, sample SAMN09781783) | gut metagenome | biome: gut microbiome | host: Homo sapiens | place: Madagascar | study: EMG produced TPA metagenomics assembly of the PRJNA485056 data...
CATTTTAAAATTCTCAAAGAATTTCAAGGTTGTCTTTCTATTCAGTTATCAAAGATCTGTATCACTCAAACCCAGTATTTATCTGGTGTTTTAAGTCTTATTTGTTACCGCTTACCGCGGCGACTTGTATATAATATCATCAGGTTCACACATTGTCAACAACTTTTTTCAAAAAGTTTCAAAAAAGTTCATTTTTTTTCAATCATTGACTTTTAAGCGGGACTGACATGTCTGTGAAGCCGCTTGTTTACTGGCTTTCTGCACATTTACACTGTAATCAGAAAGCAAAGACCTACTATTATATTCTTGTATGCATTTTTAGTAGGTGATAATTCTTGCTGGTTGAGATATTTTCAGAATAAAAGCACACGCAAACATCCAATACAGCTTATTGCGTAGGTCAATCACAAGTAATGTGTCGTTTTATTCTATGAAATTGGAAGAAAAAGACCTACCAAAGTACATTATTAAGATACTTTAGTAGGTCTCTGCTTCGAAACCATAGCAATATTATAAGAAAAACACCCACTAATTCTGTTATCCAATAGCTTCTAGTAGGCATTTGCCCCGTAACACATCTTCTCATTGCAATCTGCCATAACGCATTAACACATTTTCTCAATCACTCAAATATTGACATAGTAACAACATCAATATACTTTCGAAGTCACTTATTTACTGTCTTTTTTCATTATACCCATTAAATAAAGGAGGTCTTATGCGACCTCCCTGATTATTCCTATACTTTTAATGCATTCTTAGCTTCATCTGTTATCTCTCTCTGATAAGCTATCTCATTTTCAATATTTCTGGCGACCTCATTAGCAGTATATGCTGCATCTATTACTTTCTTAAGCACATTTCCAACATCATCTGCTTTTTCCTTCTGCTTTGATGAATTATCATAAATATTCTTCATAGCTGCGACTGTTTCATCAACCGAGGTCTGTACTTTAGTAATTGTGTCTGTTATCTCTTTGGACGACTTAGCTGACTGAGCAGCAAGATTTCTTACCTCACTGGCAACAACAGCAAATCCCCTGCCATGTTCACCGGCTCTTGCGGCTTCTATTGATGCATTAAGTGAAAGTATATTGGTTCTGTTAGATATTGAACTAATAACAGCTGCAAATTCTTCAATCTTCTTAGACAAAGCTTCAAGTTCTTTAATCTTAGCTGAAGACTCCTCCACAACTTTATTCATTGATTCTATCATTCCAAGAATCTCTTCTACACTTGACATGCTTTCCTTAACCAGATTAAGAGATGTATCTGATGAATTAATAACATCAAATGCATCTTTTTCAAGCTTTTCCTGTGAATCATCAAGTCCATTAAGAATATTGGTGAGATTATTCACCATTGCTTCGTTACTCATAAGTAATCCCCCATCCTATGTATTTTATATCAGTTTAATTGCTTCCTGAACATTATTAACACCAATTATTTCAATTTTATCATTCTTCTTTATGTTTTTCAAGCATACACCCGGCAATATACATGTTTTAAAACCAAGCTTAACAGCTTCATTAACTCTCTGTTGTGCCTGGCTTACAGCTCTCACCTCACCTGCAAGTCCAACTTCACCAAATATAACTGTCTTTTCGTCTATTGCTCTGTTCTTAAAGCTGCTCACAAGGGCCATCACTATTCCCAAATCAAGCGCTGGCTCACTTACTTTAATTCCACCTGCAACATTCACATAAGCATCACTGCCTGACATATGTATACCTGCTCTCTTTTCAAGAACAGCCATAAGAAGATTAACCCTGTTATAGTCAGTACCTGCAGCAGTCCTTCTTGCCATTCCAAAATTAGAATCGCACACCAGTGCCTGAATCTCTACCATTATAGGGCGTGTTCCTTCCAAAAGGCACACAACAACTGAACCTGATGCATTCTCTGGTCTTCCATTAAGCATATATTCTGATGGATTCTCAACTTCCGACAGGCCGCTCTGCTGCATTTCAAATACACCAATTTCATTAGTTGAGCCAAATCTGTTTTTTACGCCTCTTAATATCCTGTATGAAGCATATCTGTCGCCTTCAAAATAAAGCACCGTATCAACCATATGCTCAAGCATTCTTGGTCCGGCAACTGTTCCTTCCTTGGTAACATGTCCTACAATGAATATAGTAATGTTCAGTCCCTTCGCAAGCTGCATAAGTATTGATGTTGTCTCTCTTACCTGAGAAACACTTCCAGGCGCTGCTGCCACATCTTCTTTATACATAGTCTGTATCGAATCAATTATCACAATCTCAGGCTTATTTCTTGTAAGAATATCTTCTATGCTATCTAAGCTTGTCTCACATAATAACTTAAGTGTTCCACTGCATTGGCCAATTCTGTCTGCCCTTAGCTTTATCTGCTTAAGCGATTCTTCACCGGATATATAAAGTACATCTTTTCCTGCTGCTGACAGGTTGTAACACATCTGAAGCAGAAGTGTTGACTTTCCTATTCCAGGATCTCCTCCTACAAGCACTAAAGAACCCGAAACAATTCCTCCACCAAGCACTCTGTCAAGCTCAGCTATACCTGTGGATGTTCTGTCATTTTCTTCAAAGCTTACACTATTTATCTCTACAGGAACAGGCGCTGATGATGCCGCTGCCCTCTGGCTTGTGCCTGCTATTCCTTTGGCTGACTTAGGTTTACTTACTGGTTCTTCTACAAATGTGTTCCATTCCTTACACGCCGGACACTGCCCGAACCATTTAGCAGACTCATATCCACATTCTTTACAAAAAAAAGCTGTATTCTTTGCCTTTGCCATATATCCCCCTAAAAAAGGCTGCCACAACATATAAATGTGTAGCAGCCCTGTAAAATCAAAATACTTTTAATTATAATCAAGCCTTCTTAATATCTACTTTAACAGGCTTCTCACCATTAAATTCAACTGAAAGAACAAGCTTACCACCCATATTAGTAGCCATTGTTCCTGCATCTTTATCGTTAATTCTGATATCATATGATGTACCTTCTTCAAGGCCTAATGTAATCTGTGCATCCTCATTACCTTCTACCATAAATGATACACTTGTATCTGTTGCCTTAAAATCATTAACAGCTGTACCCGGAACAGATTCATATACAAAAGAGCCGTTCTTCTCAAGCTTTGTGATTTCGTTAAATGTCTTAACTTTGTATGTATCTCCACAATGTTCGAAATCTGGCAGCTTTGACTTGGTATCCAACTTATAATTACCAAAACTGATTGCTCCATCCGCTTCTGAACGAATCAATTCATTTACTACTGGCATATTATTATCCTCCTATATGTTACGATATGTATGTACTGATTATACAATAAACTGACAAAAAGCGCCAGCAATTTGTCAGTTGTTTATTGTTTATTTATTAATTTATTTATTCATTCCTCTCTTGAGAGTAAAGTTAAGCTTATTGTCCTTTACAGTTATCTTCACTTTATTGCCAGCGTGGACTTTTCCCATAAGAATCCGCTCTGCAAGAACATCTTCAACCTCATTCTGGATTGTACGGCGTAATGGTCTTGCACCATATTTAGAATCATAACCCTTATCAACAAGCCACTGTCTAGCTGCATCATCAAGCTCTATTGATAATTTCATCTGTTCCATAATACGCTTATTGACATTGGCAATCATTATATCGACAATCTGTGCTATCTGCTCTTTTCCAAGAACATGGAATACAACTATATCATCTATTCGGTTAATGAATTCTGGCTTGAATATTCTCTTAACCTCGTCCATAACCTTGCCCTTCATCTCCTCATGATTCTGCTGCTCAGTCATTCCTGACGAGAATCCCAGTGATTTAGGTGATACAATATTTTCAGCTCCAGCATTGCTAGTCATTATAATTATAGTATTCTTGAAATCTATAACCCTGCCTGTTGAATCAGTGATATGCCCGTCGTCAAGCACCTGTAAAAGTACATTAAATACATCCGGGTGGGCTTTCTCAACTTCATCAAAAAGAATTACAGAGTATGGATTTCTTCTTACTTTCTCACTAAGCTGTCCTCCCTCATCATATCCTACATATCCCGGAGGTGAACCTATAAGCTTTGACACTGTATGCTTCTCCATAAATTCTGACATATCAACTCTTATAAGAGAATTCTCTGTACCAAACATTGCATCTGCCAGTGCCTTTGAAAGTTCTGTTTTTCCAACACCTGTAGGTCCTAAGAAAAGGAATGAGCCAATTGGTCTGTCAGGATCTTTAAGTCCCACTCTTCCTCTTCGTATTGCCTTAGCAACAGCTGCAACAGCCTCGTCCTGTCCTATAACCCTGTTGTGTAAAGTTTCTTCCAGTTTCATAAGACGCTCAGACTCTGCCTGTGCAATTCTCTGTACAGGAATCTTTGTCCATGTCGATACAACAGAAGCAATCTCATCTTCATCGACAATAAGATTATTCTTATTGATACTATCCTGCCACTGCTTTGTCATCTTTTCAAGCTGTTCTTTTTTCTTTAACTGTTTCTTCTTAATTTCACCAGCCTGCTCATAAGCTTCTGACTTTATTGCTTCTTCCTTATCCTTGGTAAGCTGTTCTATCTGCGCATCTAATGTCTTAATCTCATCAGGCATTACATATGCATCAAGCCTTGTCTTAGAAGATGCTTCATCAATAAGATCAATAGCCTTATCAGGAAGGAATCTGTCATTGATATATCTCTTAGATAACTTAACAGCTGCAACTACTGCCTCATCTGTAATTGTAACATGATGATGCTCTTCATACCTGCCCTTAAGGCCTCTTAATATCTGAATTGCCTCTTCTGCCGTAGGTTCTTCAACCTTAACAGGCTGGAATCTTCTCTCAAGAGCAGCATCCTTCTCAATATGTTTTCTATACTCCTCAAGAGTTGTAGCACCAATAAGCTGGATTTCTCCTCTTGCAAGAGATGGTTTTAATATATTAGACGCATCTATTGCTCCCTCTGCTCCTCCAGCACCTATTATTGTGTGAATCTCATCCAGAAAAAGTAATACATTTCCAGCATTTTTAACCTCTGCTATTACCTTCTTGATTCTTTCCTCAAATTCACCTCTGTACTTAGAACCGGCAACCATACCTGACAAATCTAATGTCAGAAGACGCTTGTCCTTAATTGTCTCAGGCACATTTCCTTCAACTATTCTGGCTGCAAGTCCTTCTGCTATGGCAGTCTTACCAACTCCCGGTTCACCTATAAGGCAAGGATTATTCTTAGTTCTTCTGCTCAATATCTGAATAACCCTCTGAATCTCTTCTTCCCTGCCAATAACAGGGTCTAATCTGCCTTCTCTTGCCATCTGTGTAAGATCCCTGCTGTACTGGTCGAGAGTTGCTGTGCTTTTTTTATCATTCCCTCTTGGTCTTCCATTCTGGAAATCTTCTTTAACCCTGCCGGCATCTTCTCCCATAGCCATAAGAAGATCAACATACATCTTCTTGACAGGAACCCCTATAGTATTAAGAAGCCTTGAAGCTACGCTGTCTGTTTCTTTTATTATTGCTATTAAAATGTGTTCTGTTCCTATAAGCTCTGACTTAAATCTTGCCGCCTCTCTTGCTGCATTATCGAGTATATGTCTAACCCTTGGAGTATATCCTGATGGTTCTTTGACATTAACTACACTATCTGGTGCTATAAGCTGGCACACAAGATTAATTATCTTCTCATCCGTAATATCATTGCTAAGAAGAACTGAAGATGCAAGTCCGCCCTCCGCTTTGATAAGTCCTATAAGAAGATGCTCTGAACCTATATAACCATGACCTAACATAGCCGCTGTATCTGCCGCATAATTAAGTGCCTCCTGCGCTTTGCTGGTAAATCTGCTCTGCATATCTATAACCCTTTCTATGATTGATTTCGTAAATATCTGTTAATGTATTGTTGGAAGATGTTCTCTTATAAAATCAGCTCGTGACACTTCCAGTTCCTCTTCATTCATATCCTTGTTAGAAATCATAAGAAGATTTGCCGGATGAATTCCAATCATAAGCTGATATATATTACTCTCATCAAATCCGTCAGCCTTAATAAGCCCTGATGCAAGTCCGAATCTTATCTGGGAAAGCAGCAGCTCTCCATCATTAAGTGTAACCTTTCTGGCATATTTTAACACACCATATGACCTGTACACCATATCAAGTGCTGTCATTTTTCTTTTTGTAATATACTGCTTCCTGTAATTTCTTTCCTGTGCAATAATCTGTTCTGCTATATTATCCAGATTGTCAATTATATCTTTCTCACTCTTTCCAAGTGTTACCAGATTAGTAAGCTGGTATATATCACCTAAAGCTCTGTTATTGTCACCCTCCATTGCTTTTAGCACAAGTCCGAATCTTCCAACCTCAGGAATCAGCCCTGATATTTTATCATTTCCTGCAAGTGCTGGCAAATGTAGCATATAACTTGCTCTCATTCCTGTACCTGCATTAGATGGAAGGGTTGTAAGATAGCCAAACTTCTGATCATACGAATAGTCAAGTACATCTCCGATAACATCATCCATCTTATCAGCCAGTGTATAAGCTTTCTGCATATTCATTCCGGCAGCAAATGCCTGTATTCTTATATGATCCTCTTCATTAATCATTATTGACACATCTTCATCAGGTGCAACAAATCCTGCTGCGTAATCCTGCTTTTCAAGATACGGACTTATAACATGTCTCTCCCTCATGCCCATCTTCTGATAAGCATCAAGATAGTCAAAATTATATGAATTATAACCGCTTATTGGCGATATTGTCTTTAACTGGTCAGTAACATTTTTTACCAGCTTTTTAGCATCTGTGTCTGACATCTTGTAAGAAAAATTATATCCATTAATATTACGGGCAAGCCTTACTCTGCTTGATATAACAACATCAGAGTTATTGCCGCCCTCTTCAAACCATCTAAGCATCGTGACCGCCTCCCTGTGTTGAATCATCCGTATTATCCATTTTCTTTAACTGGTGAATCATGTCCCTTAATCTGGCTGCCTCTTCATAATTCTCTATCTCAACAGCCTCTCTTAACTTTATCCCCAGTTCCCTGATACGGCTTTCATAATCATCATTTTCATCCTGCATGACTGGCAGAGTATCTGTCTCATTATTTCCATCAGACAGCCCTGAGTACTTCTTATATATCTTTCCCCTATGAACTGAATCTCCATGCAGTCTTTTCATATTATCCTCAATAAGAGGTCCGAATACCCCATAGCACTCAGCACAACCAAATTTACCAACCATAGTAAATTCATCAAATGTCATTCCACAACCAGGGCATCTGATATGCATCATAGGACCATCTTCCACCTGGGCTGAATTACCAGCCAGCAGACCCGTCAGAAGCCTTACAAATGGAAACTCCGCATCTGAACTGTCTGACATTCCTGCAAAATTAAGCCTTCTTGCACAATCCATGCATATATGGTGTTCCTTCTTAACTCCGTTAATTATTTCTGTATAATGAATTGAAGCTTCATTCTGATGACAATTCTCACAAAGCATATTATTCCTTTCCAGTCAGGAATCACATTCCTGCTTTATTCAAATACTCTCATCTTAGTTAAAGCATAGTAAGGACCAAAATATGTTATTAATGCAACCATAAAGGCTGTTACCAGTGCCAGAACATTAGATGATGTAAGTGTACACATTCCCTTATATGAAAGCCATGTGAACACGCCCATTATAAGTGCCGATATACCTGGTTTTGCAAATACACTTATATACGGCATCGTATAATCAATCTCCTGATATAAGGTTCTTAGATTAAGTATAAATATTAATATTGGAAATGTTGCATTACCTATAACCACTGCATATATTCCTAGTGCCGAGAACTTAAGAAGCACGAATACCAGCACAATATGAACAGCAAGTGATATAGATGAATGAATCATTGGTACATTTACACGGTCAATTCCCTGCAGTGCTGTACTTGTAACTGTAGAGAGTGTATAGAATACTACCGCAATCGCACCTATTTTTAACATCATTCCACCCTGAGCGCTGTTATAGCGGGAAAATAACAGCTTTATTATAGGCTGACCTATAACAAACAGCCCTACAAATGATGGAACAGCAATAAACATGTTAGTCTTTAATGTCTTAGTAATCTTATCATATATAGAATCATAATCCCTGTCTGTAAATGATGCAACAACGCTAGGCAGCATCGAAGCAGACATTGCAGATGCAACCCCCTGTGGAATTCCTATAAGCAGGCTGTAGCTTGAACTGAAATTACCAAGATCCATAGATATGCTCTTAGTAATATCTCTTCCAACCATTATATTGCTAAACATTACATCGTCTATCAAAGCACTTATCTGATAAAATGTCTGTCCAAGTATAATTGGTATCATTGTATATATGATTATCTTACAAATCTGCCCTGTGCTCTGGTTCTCTGTATGTCTGTCTTTTCTTTTCAGTCTGTTAAATGTCGGTGTATATACCGCATACAAAAATCCCATGAATAAAACAGCCGTAAGTGCTCCCATCGCAGTACCAAGCGTACTTCCTGCCGCACCATATGCTGCCACATCAGGTGATGAAGCAAATGCTTTCATCATTCCATATCCTGCTGCAATACTAACAATCGCATTAACAATCTGTTCAAGTATCTGCGATACCGCAGTTGGAATCATTGTGCTCTGTCCCTGAAAGAAGCCTCTTATAACCCCAAGAATTGCAACAAGGAATATTGTCGGTGCAAGAATCCTTAATGGAACCGCAAGTCCCGGAAGCCCTCCTCCATATATAACATTCTCTATAAATGAAGCGCCAAAAAATACAAGAAGTGCTGCGATACCTCCTGTACACACTGCAACCATTAAAGAACATCTTAATACTTTAGCAGCACTTTTATATCTTTTCTTTGTAAATCTTGCTGACACAAGCTTTGATACAGCCATTGGCAGTCCGTACGAAGACAACACAAGCATTATATTATATATGTTGAAAGCAGCTCCATATATACCATTGCCTTCACTTCCTATAATGTTAACTACAGGAATTCTGTAAAGCATGCCTATTATCCTGACAAGAATACCTGCAATTGCAAGAATACTTCCATGAACTATAAAATTACGTTTATTAGACTCCGACATATTCATCTCCAAATCTTATGTAATAATTGTTTTCGAATTAGATTTTACATCTTATATACAATAAAATCCATAAATTTTTTGTTAAAAAAGCCGTTCCAACCACATACGATTAGAACGGCTTATATTTTTATATTAATTAATTAAGAAATCAGCAAGCATCCATGTACCATTCTGTTTTACAAATGTATATGTAAGTGATGTCTTATATGTTGTATTACCTGTCTTGTAATCAACATAAAGGTCATAATAAACATCACATGAGAAACATTTGTCTGAATACTTTCTGAAATTAGTAATAGATTCATTGTTGAACTGATAAGTATATGACTTACCCCAGAGGTACGCCCATATAGCAGGAATATCACTGACATACTCAGCTGCAGTACCAACCATATAGCTTGAAAGCTTAGAAAGACTTCCCCTGTTGATAATATAAGCTCCATACTGTTCCGCTATTGTATATATTCTTGACTCAAGACTCTTCTGAAGTTCATCATCTGAAGGATAATTAACTGTATATCCTGTCTTCTTGTCATAATCTACTGTCAGCTCCTTACCATTAAGTCTGGCTGTTATTACAGGCTGTGCTATAAGCTGTCCGACATCGTACACATCATTAGTCGGAGTTGTCACATAATTAGATACATGCAGACATGGTGCGAATTCAACAGACGATTCCGTCTTATATGTATCACTGACCTGAACACCATTAATATAAAGTTCTGCACCTGTAGGAGCTGTTATTTTAACTTCTGCAAGGTTCTTTGTAAAATCTCCAAAAGAAATAGTACCAAGAGTCCATTTATTAAATTTATGTGCATTCTTTCCTGCTGATTTAAGTTCAACCTTTGCTATCGGCGTATCACCTGCATATACTACATACACAGGAGTTTTTTCAGAATATTCACCAGCCTTCTTCTTATATGATACTGTACCGTCATTTAACTTATCCGTAAAATATGATGTTATTGTATCATTTGTTTCAAACTCATTTACTTTCACACTATTATCTGATAAAAGCTTTCCAATCCCATCAGGAGTAAACTGATTCACAATCTTATCCATTGCTCCTGACGGCATTCCCTCTTCATAATCTTTTAAAAGACTATGAAGCATAATTAATGTAATCACACCTGCCAGAAGAAGAATTCCGCAGTATATACATAAGAATTTTTTAAAATTCGAAAGCTTCTTTTTTCTTTTATTATTTCGTGGCATACTACTTTTCTCCTCCTTACTTAATTAAAAATGCTGTCGGACAGCTTCTTGGACCTGTTGGTGAATATGGTACATTTATTACTTCACCATCATAATACATCTGTGTTGATGTTCCACCATCCATTGTAGATGCATTTACAGCTCCATACTGTGCCATAATATCCTGTAGGTCTGAAAATGTAGCACCTATACTGTTAGGCTGTCTTCCATCTACTGCAAGAAGAAGAATCTTTCCATCTGCTGTCTGTCCTATGGCAGTTCTTGGATTAGTTCCCCCTGCAATACCAACAATATCCTGAGCCTCTCCATTAACAATAAGAAATGGACCAATATGATTGCTTATGCTTACGCAGTCTCTTATATTAAGTTCCTTTGCCTTTGCAGCATTCATATTACCAAGAACAAGCTTATTATCAAATGTAATTCCGGTAACATGAGATGTTCCGCCATTATCATTAAGAATCTCTCCGTCTTTCATTACAAGACCAATCGGCATTGCTGTATAGGTTGTTTCTCCATCAACAAATTCTCCGCCATTAACTCCTCCGATTGCATCATATCTCTTTGCAATATCTGCAACAACCATTCCATTTCCATTGGTAAATTCAGGAACTGTTCCCACAAATAATCTGCTTGGATCTTTTACAATCATGAGTTTTCCAGAATATGTAGCACCCTTTACGTCCACAATCTCAATATCAGGAGTTTCCGGATCCTGGGCTGCTGTATCAATATTTACAAGTCCCGCATCTGTTATCTCATCTGTATCTTTAATTGCGTTATTGGCCTTAATCTGGTCTATCTCATCCTGAGAGCAGAACCAGTTAGCAAGAAATCCTATTGCACTTGTCTCCTGTACAGAAAGTACAAACTGAATCTTTGCTGTCTTAGACGGTCCATACACAAGCATTGCCATAACAGCATACAGAAATATCACCAGAATAAGAACAGTTGACAGAAGGGTTGCACCGACTCTTCCAGCCCATACAAGAGCCGGATTCTTCTTTTTCTTTTTATTTCTTCTATTAGATGTATTGCCACCTTGTGGCTTATCGTTACCATACGACTTTTCATCTTCATAGCTGTCATCTAAAACATCAAACGGATCAAAATCATCAATATCTTCAAGTTCAAAATCATCAACGATATCTATATCGTCAATATTATTCTTTCTTTTTGCCACTATAACTTCCTCCTAAACCGTTACTTAAAAACCCATCTTTTCTGAATCTGATAACTTACAAAGAACAATGCAAGATCAATTATTATCTTGGCAATTCCTGAAAGCACAATGCTTAATGCCAGCAGCTTTGTAGCAATATACACCAAAGCATAAGAACAAGCAAGCTGACAGAACCATAAAATGTAATATCTTACCACCGTCTGTTTAAGACCGGACTGTGATTTAAATACTGCATTTCTGTTAAGCGAGAAATTAAAAACTGATGAAAGCACTCTTGCCGCTGCTGTACTTATGAATATTCTTAAGCTGACTGTAAGCCCTATAAGCACAAATTCAAGCACATTAAATATTATATTATCTATAGCCCACGAAGCAATAGAGCTTCCTACATATTTCATGCCTGTGCTTTTAAATAAATATTTAAATATCACTTTGTATATCTTAATTGAATCTTTGACAGGATTAAAATGTGATGATGAATTATCTTCTATGTACACAGTTTCTATCGATTCTTCCTGAAATCCAATATTATACTTTTTGAAAGCAAGCAGCATATTAGTCTCATACTCAAATCGTTCGCCTTCTACCTTGTCAAATGTCTCAAGGTACTTGTAAGGTATTGCTCTTAAGCCAGTCTGTGTGTCCGAAATATTCAATCTGCAAAGCACCTTAAATACTCCACTAGTCATATTATTGCCAAATTTACTTCTTGCCGGTACATCATCACCAGTAAAATCCCTTACGCCTAAAACGACATTGCCTGTACTGACCATAGTTTCACTGCATTTCTTAATATCTTTGGCACGATGCTGATTATCACCATCTACTGTCACAACTCCATCAATATCTTTTCTATTCTCAAGGCAGAATTCAAATGCAGTCTTCAAGCCTCTTCCTTTTCCCTTGTTAATTTCATGTGTAAGAATTGTACATTCACTATGTGCTGCTACTTCATTAAAAGGAGCCATATGTTCCTCATCACTTCCATCATTAACAATAATGATGTCCTTAAAGCCTTCTTCAAGTAAAGCATCAACTACAGCTACAAGCTTATTATCAGGATTCAGTGAAGGTATAATAACCGATACTTTCATAATATTCATCCCACTCTTTGCTAATATTTATAGTGCTTTTCCATTTAAACGCACTGTATTTAGAATATAATAATTTCCTAAAGATTGCAATAAAATTTTCATATACTGTGTAACAGGGTCATGCTGTAAGCCATAATATTGTATTGTAGATTAATTTTGGAGGACTTTTACATGAGTGATTTAGCAGCAACAAACTGCGGAGGATGCGGCGGATGTGGAGATAACTGCAATTCTATTGTATGGATTATCATTCTCCTTCTCCTCTTTGACGGAAATAACGGATGTGGATGCAACAATGGTTGTGGAAATGGTTGCAATTCCTTCTGGATTATAATTCTCCTCTTCTTATGCTGTGGCTGTGGCAATGGAACTAACTTCCTCAATGGCTTTGGTTGCGGATGCAACAGCGGATGTGGATGCAACAGTGGATGCGGATGCCAGTAATTATTTAATATGGGGCTGCCTTAAATGGCAGCCCTTATATATTAATTATTATTTCGTTCCATCATACATTTTCCATCTATTTCATATATGGTATTCTCTTCTTCAACAAGTATATTGCCATTGTCCTGAACATCCATATTAATTACCATATCATAATTCCTTTTTTATATATTATATGGGCTTATTTATTAATTGCTAAGACTTATAGGAATAATTAAGACATATAACCTAATATATATAGAATAAAATATTCCGCCGAGAGTTCACATGAAAGAACTTCCCATAACAGAATTTGATATGCAGACACTGCCACAATTCATACAGCTTGCCAAAGCAATTCTTCCTTTTATGGAATTTAATACCCAGCAGACACTTAGTCCTCTGCTCCGCGCATATGAATTTTCATGTACAATGAACTATTACAGCCGCCCTGAAAGCCTTCGTATTGCGGCATGTTCTGCAAAGCCCCACCTTTCATTAAACAGTCCAATACAGGATATACTTTCAGATGAAAATATCATGAATGTTATTCTTACTTACTGTCCAGACAATCTCCGGAATATTCTGAGTAATTTTAAAAACTATAATAAAATGTCCGATTTGTTCAACATTTTAAATCGTGATCAGAATGGCAGTAATAGTTTTCTTAATCCTGCCCAGCAAAAAATGTATGAAGCTTATACAGAACAGTTAAACAATCTTAATCTTTAATATTTGGAGGACTTTATGTCAGAATTAGATTTTAGAAAGCAGCTTCTTCTCAACGAATTCAAGACTTTATCCCAGGGAAAGAAAAATGATGAAATCATTCCTCTTCTTTTTGCTATTAATGATAAAGCTAAAAAATCCGGTATAACCTTCACAAAAGAAGATTGTCAGTTAGTCATCAACAGTATGTCTGGGCAATTAAGCGAAAAAGAGCTCAGGCTATTGCCTGAGCTTCTCTCTCTTCTTAATATGAATTAATGTTTTATTATTCTTAATTACTTTGCAACAATATTAACAATTCTTCCCGGTACATATATTTCTTTAATAATGTTACCAGAAAGCCTGCTTCCAAGTGCTTCCTTAGCGGCAGCAATTACACTGTCCTTGTCAGCATCCTTGGCGATATTGATAGTAGCCTTAGTCTTTCCATTAATCTGGACTGCTATCTCAACCGTTGACTCAACTGTCTTAGCTTCATCGAATTCAGGCCATGTCTGCTGATATACTCTTCCGTTCTCGCCGATTGCTTCCCACATCTCTTCTGTAATGTGTGGAGCAACCGGATTAAGTAAGATAAGGAATGTCTTGAGTTCTCCCTTAGTAATCTTACCTGCCTTGCTGAAATCATTGAGCATAGTCATGAGCTGTGCAATAGCTGTATTGTATTTCAGATTCTCATAATCAAATGAAACTTTCTTAATTGTCTGATGCATCTTTGTCTCAAATTCCTTAGAGAAAACTTCCTCATCAGTCATTATATCCTGAAGCTTCCATACTCTGTCTAAGAATCTGCGGCAGCCCTTAACGCCATCCTCTGACCATGAAGCTGCTGCGTCAAATGCACCGATAAACATCTCGTATGTTCTTAATGTATCTGCACCATAATCTCTTACGATATCATCAGGATTAACAACATTGCCTCTTGACTTACTCATCTTCTCGCCGTTCTCACCAAGAATCATACCGTGGGATGTTCTCTTCTGATATGGCTCTGGGCAAGGTACAACCTTCTGGTCGTAAAGGAATCTGTGCCAGAATCTTGAATAGAGTAAGTGTAATGTTGTATGCTCCATTCCTCCGTTATACCAGTCTACCGGAAGCCAGTACTTAAGTGCTTCCTGACTTGCGAGTGTCTCTGTGTTATGTGGATCTGTATATCTTAAGAAATACCATGATGATCCAGCCCACTGAGGCATTGTATCAGTCTCTCTCTTAGCTGGTCCGCCACAGCATGGGCATGTTGTATTAACCCAGTCTGTCATGGCTGCAAGAGGTGATTCTCCATTATCTGTAGGCATATAACTTTCTACCTCTGGAAGAAGTAATGGAAGTTCGCTCTCATCAACTGGAACATAGCCACATTTGTCACAATGAACAATTGGAATAGGCTCGCCCCAGTATCTCTGACGAGAGAACACCCAGTCACGGAGCTTATAATTAACCTTTGCATTACCAATTCCCTTTTCTGTAAGGAATTCAATCATCTTTTCCTTAGCTTCTTTAACTTCAAGTCCGTTAATGAAATCCGAATTAATAAGAACACCTGTTGCTACATCTGTAAATGCTGCCTCATTAACATCAACTTCTTCACCGTTCTTTGCTACAACCTGAATGATAGGAAGGTTAAATTTCTTGGCAAACTCCCAGTCTCTTTCATCGTGAGCAGGAACAGCCATGATAGCACCTGTACCATAGCTCATAAGTACATAATCTGATACCCAGATTGGAACTTCCTTGCCATTAACCGGATTAACTGCCTTAAGTCCGTCAATCTCTACACCTGTCTTATCCTTTGCAAGCTCTGCTCTCTCGAAATCTGACTTTCTTGAAGCCTGCTCTCTATAGCTTTCTATTTCATCCCAGTTCTTAATCTCGTCCTTATACTTATCAAGATATGGATGCTCTGGTGATACAACCATATAAGTAACACCGAAAAGTGTATCGCATCTTGTTGTATATATTCTTAACTTATCTTCCTTACCAGCAATTGCAAAATCAACCTCAGCACCTGTAGAACGTCCAATCCAGTTCTTCTGCTGTGTCTTAACTCTCTCGATATAATCGACATGGTCAAGTCCTTCTATAAGCTTATCTGCATAATCAGTAATCTTAAGCATCCACTCACTCTTGACCTTACGGACAACAGGTGAACCACATCTTTCACATACACCATTAACTACTTCTTCATTAGCAAGACCTACCTTACATGAAGTACACCAGTTGATAGGCATCTCCTGCTTATATGCAAGTCCAGCCTTAAAAAGCTTAAGGAAAATCCACTGAGTCCACTTATAATAATCAGGATCTGTAGTATTAATCTCTCTGTCCCAGTCAAATGAATAACCAATTGACTGAAGCTGTTCCTTAAAATGATCTATATTATTCTTAGTAACTATCTTAGGGTGAATCTTGTTCTTAATAGCATAGTTCTCTGTTGGAAGACCAAATGCATCCCAACCCATTGGATATAAAACATTATATCCCTGCATTCTTCTCTTTCTTGCTACGATATCAAGCGCTGTATATGGTCTTGGATGACCTACATGAAGCCCCTGTCCTGATGGATATGGGAACTCCACAAGTGCATAATACTTTGGTTTTGAATAATCATTAGTTGCAGCAAAGGCTTTTTCATCCTGCCATACCTGCTGCCACTTCTTTTCAACTGTTTTGTGGTTATATACTGCCGACATAACACATTCCTCCTTAAAAACGCATAAAAACATTCTACACACATCACTTTAATTTGTCAATTAAATAGCCGCCTTTACATTATCGCTTTAAAGTGTTAAAATACCACTATTCGCATGAATATTAATATTTCTTACATGGAGGTTATGACATATGAAGACAAAGGTTGGATTCATAGGTTTCGGACTCATTGCAGGAGCCTTAGCCCATGCCCTTAAAGAAAGTGGCAGGGATTATCATATAACTGCCACTAGCAGACATCTAGAACCGGTTAACGCCGCGGTTGCTGACGGTATTGTTGATGTCGCTGCTCCTGCGGTAGACGAAACATTTGCACAGTGTGACATAATCCTGTTATGCACACCTGTAATTACTATCACAGAATATCTTACAAAATTAAAAGCCATTGCCAGTCCGGACTGCATAATTACTGACGTTGGGAGTGTCAAGACTATCATACATGAAGCAGCAGATTCATTGGGACTTAATGACCGCTTTATTGGTGGACATCCTATGGCTGGCTCCGAAAAAACAGGTTATGAAAATTCAAGTTCATCAATTATAAAAGGTGCAAGGTACATAATCACACCGACCAAAGAAACCAAGCCTGAAAAAATCGAATTCATGAAACAATTTGCATCAGATGTTGGCATGAACCCTATTGTCATGGACTATCATGTACACGATAAATCAGTAGCCGCCATAAGCCATGTTCCACATCTTTTATCAACTGCACTCGTTCATGTAGTATCAGATAATGATGACGAAGAAAAGCATATGCAGTTACTTGCCGCAGGTTGCTTTCGTGACATGTCAAGAGTTGCAGCTTCTTCTCCTGAAATGTGGGAACAGATATGTTTGACTAACAGCTCTGCAATCAGCAACATTCTTGAACAGTATATTGAAATGCTTGAAACAATCAAAGATAACATCGATAAAAAGACCCCAGGCTATGTCGCAAGTCTTTTCGAGATGTCAAGAGAATACAGAAATTCCTTGGAAAGCAAGCACCCAGAGCATTGATGCCCTGGGTGTTTCTTATTTACAATAATTTACCTGTTGTACATACAGGCAGGTCTGTCTGCCTGTATTGCCCACTTGAATATGACGAGCTGTGTAGGAGTTAATGCTGCTATATACATAAGTTCAGCGTGCGAAAGCTCGTTCAAACGAAGTGCGTTTGCTTTCACACGCTGTAATAAACTTTGTAGATAGCAGCATTTACTCCTACTAAGCACAGGAATCCTGAAAGTGGACAATATAGGCAGACAGACCTGTCAGGATGTTCATCTGGTAAATGATTATAAATCATCACACCTTGAAACATCCTCCGCCTACGAATTCCCGTAATATAGAATCGATTGGTACGTTTTCGTAGCCACATGGAAGGAAATAGTTCATGAACTTAAGCAGCCTGTTTGCTTCCTGATATTCAGGGTCAGCTTCTGTTACCTGAAAAAGTATAGGCTCAACGAATGGTTTTAATACGCATGGTTCATATGGCATTGCTGAGTTAAACATAACATCTGCCTGCTCCTGGAATGGGAAGATGTTCTTCTCTTCACCTCTTCTTACAGACTCCCACATTGAAAGAGTCTTCTTTGCAGATGCTCCTCTTGTCCTGTAATCTCTTACAAGCCTTCTTAATAGTCTTCCATCTGTAGTCGATACCCTGTTATGTTCATCAACATTAAGCTGTGTAAGTGCACTGATATATATCTTGAACTTACTGTCTATTGGAAGTGAATATGATAATTCATCATTAAGACAATGAATTCCTTCTATTACAAGAACATCTTCTTCACCTAACTGTAAGAAATTACCGTTATATTCTTTTCTTCCGAACTTAAAGTTAAATTCCGGCAGCTCCACTTTTTCTCCGTTAAGAAGTCTAGTCATATGCTGATTAAAAAGTTCAATGTCTACTGCATGAAGGTCTTCATAATTGTAATCACCATTCTCATCAATAGGTGTCTGCTCTCTTTCAACAAAGTAATTATCGACAGCAATTGGGTGTGGCTTATATCCATTAGCCATAAGCTGAATTGATAATCTATGTGAAAATGTTGTCTTTCCTGAAGAAGATGGACCGGCTATCATAATGAATTTGGTATGAGGTCTTTTCTTTATCTCATCAACTATCTCAACAATTTTCTGTTCCTGAAGTGCCTCCTGCGTAAGCATAAAAGAAGTCATATCTCCATTAGTTATATGGTCATTAAGTTCTCCAACCGTAGACATGCCAAGCATCTTTGCCCAGCTTGTGCTTTCCTTTAACACATTAAACAGCTTTGTCTGTGGATTAAATTCGGGAACTTCAAGAGGTGCGTTCTTAACCGGAAGCTGTAACACTATTCCCTCGTCATACAGGAATATGTCAAATACCCCAAGCATGCCTGTAGAAGATGCCATATATCCGTAGAAATAATCTTTGTAGCCATTCAGGTCATACACATTAACAAATGAACTTCTTCTGTATTTGAACAGTGATGTCTTATCTGTCATTCCTTTTTCTTCAAAAAGATTCATAGCATCAGATATCTTCATCAGCTCTTTCTTGATTGGAAGATCCTTCTCAACCATACTGTGCATAACTGACTTAACTTCATCTATAAACTCTTTGTCAGGTCTGAAGTCTCCATCAAATGTGCAGTACAGTCCCTTGCTTAAAGAATATTCAACAACAACTCTGTCAATATTCCTGTCTATCTTATCTATGGCTGCAAGCATAAGAAGAACCACGCTTCTTCTATATGTCTCGTTACCTATTGATGTCGAAGTTGTAACAAATGTAACATCACTGTCAGGGATATATTCTTCTCCAAGTTCTTTAAGCTTACCATTAACATTAGCGAGTATAATCTCATCCTTATATTCGTTCTGCTTCTCTGCTGCAAGCTGTGCCAGTGTCATTCCCATAGCATCCTCCTCTTACGCATCAGTCATAATATGACAATGCATCCATAATTATATTATTCTTCTGCGAAAGCTGCTGTAATCTTAACTTAACCGTAGGATTACTCTCATCTTTCTTAAGACTGTTACTTATCCCATCATTAGTCTCTTTCTCTTTTATAAGATATTCATAAAGAGTCTTATCTTTGTTCTCTAAAAGCTTCCATCCGTACTGATATTGCGTCTCACTGTATTCAGAATAAACATTTTCATCTGACTTTCTGCATTTGATAATAAAATAATATTTACCGTCTTCCTTAAGCATCTTCTCATCATCAACAACCAATCTCTGTGAAACAAGAAAATGTCTGAAATCTCCTACTTCTGACTGCGGTGATACTATAAGTGTTGTATTCCGGGTAATAACATTCATCCCCTTAGTTACAATATCAGCTATAAGCCTGCCACCCATACCACATATGGTTATAATATCAGCTTCATTCTCTGAAAGCTTTTCCAATCCGTCTGAAAGTCTTGTCTGTATTCTGTCCTCTAAACAATTATCACATATATGCTTCTTTGCTTTTTCGAGCGGACCTTTTCTTAAATCCATCGCAATAGCAGACGGAGCTATTCCTTCCTGCACAAGATATATAGGAAGATAGCCGTGGTCTGTCCCTATGTCAGCCACGACTGCTCCCTTTTCACACATATGTGCAACTGTTCTTAATCTGTCAGATATTCTTACCATAGCTTAATCCTAATCAAGATAATCTCTTAACTTACGGCTGCGGCTTGGGTGTCTTAACTTTCTTAAAGCCTTGGCTTCAATCTGTCTGATACGTTCTCTTGTTACATTGAATTCTTTACCAACTTCCTCAAGAGTTCTTGCTCTTCCATCATCCATACCAAATCTTAATCTTAATACCTTCTGCTCTCTTTCTGTAAGAGTTCCAAGTACTTCAACAAGCTGTTCCTTAAGAAGTGTAGAAGCTGCTGCCTCTGCCGGAACAGGAACATTATCATCCTGAATGAAATCTCCAAGATGGCTGTCTTCCTCTTCACCAATAGGTGTCTCAAGAGATACCGGTTCCTGCGAAATCTTCTGAATCTCTCTTACTCTCTCTACAGGAATATCCATATTCTCTGCAATCTCCTCTGGTGATGGTTCTCTTCCAAGTTCCTGAAGCAGCTGTCTCTGTACTCTTACAAGCTTGTTAATTGTCTCTACCATATGAACAGGAATTCTTATAGTACGGGCCTGGTCAGCTATAGCTCTTGTAATAGCCTGTCTGATCCACCATGTAGCGTATGTACTGAACTTGAATCCTTTTCTGTAATCGTATTTCTCAACAGCCTTTATAAGACCTAAGTTACCTTCCTGAATAAGATCAAGGAACTGCATACCACGTCCAACATAACGTTTTGCAATACTTACAACAAGTCTTAAGTTAGCTTCTGCAAGTCTTTTCTTGGCTTCCTCATCTCCTTCTTCCATTCTCTTGGCATACTCAATCTCTTCATCAGCACTAAGAAGAGGTACTTTACCTATCTCCTTCAGATACATTCTTACCGGATCATCAAGACCGATTCCATCAGGAACAGAAAGATCTATCTTCTCTATATCAATCTCATCTTCATCATCAAGAATAATATCCTCATCTTCATCAGGTACATCATTCATTCTTACATCTACTTTCTTTAGCTCAAGAATTTCAAATACCTTCTCCATTCTGTCAGCTTCAAAATCTGTATCCTGAAAATATGTCATAATTTCCTGATAATCAAGTACATTCTTTTTCTTCTTGGCTATTGCAAGAATACCCTCTATTTTCTCCCAGAATTTAGCTTCCTGTGCTTCTGCATCATCTGCGTCACTGTTTTCTGTCTCTTCTTTTACTTCTTCTTTAATCTCATCTTTCTTAGTTGTCTTCTTTGCTGCTGCTTTTTTTGCAGGAGTCTTCTTTTCTGTTGTCTTTTCTTCCTTAGTCTCCTTAACATTCTCTTCTAATGTTTCTACCATTTTCTTAGCCATTTCTCTTCTCCATTCTTCTTCGCGTAACACGCTCTATATATTTATAACTTAATATGAATCTGATTCAGCTTCTGCTGTTCAATTATTATCTCCTGCATACGCTTCGGGTCTACAGTCTTATTAAGTTCATGATTAAGGCTGTTAGCCTTAATTCTGATAACAATGTCATTAAGAGTCTTTTCTCTTTCCAGATTATTAAGGCTCTCATCCAGGTCTGCCGAAAACATTGCTGCGACTTCCGTATGTTCTTCTGTTGTTGCATAATCAGCTATAATTGCAGCAGGGCTTATATTTCCTGTCCCATACTGTTCATATACTTTCTCTGCCACACCCGAAAATAACGGGTCAATAAAATCCTCTGGCTTAATGTAAGCTGCAACCTTATCAAATATGTCCCTGTCACTTATGAGCCATGTAAGAAGCATTTTCTCTGCCTGTCTTAAACCATCTTCACGCTTCTTCTTCGGCTTACGCTCAACAATTGGCTGCATAGTACCTGCACCTGCATTTCTTGAAATAATCCCTTCCTGATTACCAAGCCTTGATACCATCTGCCTCATGCCATCTTCTGGTATCATAAACTGCCTGCACACTGCTTTAAGGTAATTATCACGTTCCAGCTTTTCTTTAAATGTAACAAGCTTTGCTGCAACCTCTCTTTCAAATGCAGTCTCGCTTTCCGGATCCCCCCTGTCGTAATTTCTTAACATGGTTCCTATCTCATACATAAAGCTGTTCTCTGCATTATCAATTCTTTCCTGAAATGCCTCTGCACCCATAGCCTTAATAAACTCATCAGGATCCTTATATGGCCGCATATTAATTACCTTCGTTGAAAGCCCTGCTTCCTTAAGAATCGGTATTGCTCGAAGTGCCGCCTTAACTCCTGCCTCATCACTGTCATAGGTTATAAGCACATTATCTGTATATCTCTTTAACAGCCTTGCATGTCCCGGTGTCAGTGCCGTTCCAAGTGACGCAACCGCCTGGTTAAAGCCCGCCTGATGCATTGATATAACATCCATGTAGCCTTCACATATTATCATGTTAGGCTTTCTTGACGTTCTTGCTATATTAAGTCCATATAGATTGCGGCTCTTATCAAACAATCTTGTCTCCGGTGAATTAAGGTACTTTGGCTTGGCATCACCCATAACTCGTCCACCAAATCCTATGACCTTATTATTAATATCCATAATTGGAAAAATTACTCTGTTCCAGAACTTTTCATGAATACCTCTCTCATAAGTAAAAAGCCCTGATTCCTTCAGAATATCATCATCATAACCTTTGTCCTTCAACAGCTTGTACAGATTACCTGTTGACTGTGTTGCATACCCCAGTCCAAAGCTGTTAATTGTACTGTCAGACAATTCACGCTTTTTAAGATAATCAAGACCAGCTTTCCCATTCTCACTTCTAAGCTGCCTGTAATAATATGTGGCAGCAATCTTATTAATCTCTAAAAGCCTGTCTCTTATCCCTCTTTCTTTGCGGTCTTCTTCTGACATAGACGTCTGCGGCAGTGCAACTCCGGCTCTTTCACCTAGCATCTTAACTGCCTCTAAGAATGTCATATTCTCATATTCCATAACAAATGTTATGACATTACCCCCAGCGCCGCATCCAAAACAATGATATAACTGCCGCTGTCCTGAAACCGAAAATGATGGTGATTTCTCATTATGAAACGGACACAATCCGGTATATGAACTTCCATTCTTCTTCAATTTGACATACCCGGATATAACATCAACTATATCATTCCGGGATATTACTTCATCTATTACTTCTCTTGAATACATTACTTCATCCCTTCCAGGCCTTTGGTACAAAGATTTCCTGAAACTTGCTTATTGAATACTGATCACTCATGCCAGCTATATAATCACACACAACCTGCTCCGGTCTTTCATCAAATTCTGTTATAAATCTCTTATATGTATCCGGCAGTTTGTCTGTATTCGCAACATAGTATCTGTACAATTCTGTTATCAGCTTATCTGCTTTCGCTTCCTCACTTTTGGCTGTCGGATTAAGATACAGACTTTCAAACATGAATTTTCTTAATTCTGTCATTGCTTTACGTACAGGCTCTGACATTACAAGATCATTCTTTCCTATGCTGTTCATTATAATATCGCTAATCATGGTATTAAGTCTTTCCTTGGTTGAATTACCAAGAACATCAGTATATTCTGAAGGAATGTCACTTTCCTTCAATATCCCTGCTCTTATTCCATCATCTATATCATGATTAATATACGCTATCTTATCTGATAGTCTTACTGCTTTTCCTTCAAGAGTTGATGGATTGCCTGATGTTCTATGGTTCAATATTCCATCACGCACTTCCCATGTAAGGTTAAGTCCCTGACCATCCTTTTCAAGAAATTCAACAACTCTTATACTCTGTTTGTAATGAGCAAATCCCATAGGACATAAAGAATTAAGTGTTCTCTCACCTGCATGTCCAAATGGTGTGTGTCCAAGGTCATGCCCCAATGCAATAGCTTCTGTCAGATCTTCATTAAGATTAAGTGCCCTTGCTATACTTCTTGCAATCTGGGCAACCTCTAAGGTATGAGTCAGTCTTGTTCTGTAATGGTCTCCCTCTGGTGCAAGAAATACCTGCGTCTTATGCTTTAAACGCCTGAATGCCTTACAATGAATAATTCTGTCTCTGTCTCTCTGATATATTGTCCTCATAGGGCATGGTTCTTCATCTCTGTCGCGTCCTCTTGACTCATCAGAAAAACTTGCATATGGGCTGAATATCAGATGTTCCCTCTTTTCCTGTTCCTCTCTAATGTTCATCTGTATGTGCCTCCCGCACTGAAACACTAATTTTAAAGCTCACAATTTAATTATTCAACAAAACATGTGTTTTTCCTTTTTTATTTTTTAAAATTTTTCACAAAATAATTATTTGTTATTATAATTTCCCACATTATGGACTAAAAAATCCACCAAATGCCCCCGCAGCTATACATGCAGCTACTGACATGGCAATATTATTACTACTGTCCGGTGCCTGTTTCTTCATTATTGCAGCTATTACCAATAACACTGTAATATACACTGCTCCATATATAATTCCTGCAGCCACTCTCCTCCTTTTTATCATCCATGCGCTAAGCATTGCACCGGTAAAGCTTCCTGCCACATATATTCCAAATATAATATTATCAACTGCTTTCTCATCAAGTATAAATTTTCTCATAAAATATGTAAGAAGTCCTAACATAAGCAGAGTCATTACATATCCTGCTATAAGAGATTTCACCATTTTCCTTATATAATCCATTGATTTCCTTGTTGTCCTCTTTTTATTAATTGTATGATTAAAAGTGTTATCTTATGATTATCTCTTGTTTTCTTTAATGACACTTGACGGCACAATGTATGTACTGTAAAATGGGAAGAAATATTTTAATTTTATGACTGGAGGGATTTTTTTTGGATACGGATAGTATCATCCAACTTATTGCAATTGTTATTTTATTGGTTTTATCAGCATTTTTCTCATCTGCAGAGACTTCATTTATCACTGTGAACAGAATCAAAGTGCTGTCTTTAGTTGAAGAGGGTAATAAGAGGGCTGCTCTTGTAATTAAGATTATTGACCAGCCGGCAAAGATGCTCTCTGCTGTTCTTATTGGCAATAACATAGTCAATATCAGCTGTTCTGCATTAGCTACATCATTTACAATCAGTGTATGGGGTAATAAAGCGACAGGTATTGTTACTGGTGTTCTTACGCTTCTTGTTCTTATATTTGGTGAGATTACACCTAAGAATACAGCTAACATGTATGCCACTAATATGGCAATGGCTTATGCTCCTATAATATGGGTGCTTATGATTGTTCTTACACCTGTTATATTCATAGTAGACCACCTTGCAGGCTTCTTCTTATGGTTATTAAGAATTGACAATAACAAGAAGAAAGATATATTTACTGAGGATGAGATACGAACCATTGTTAATGTAAGCCAGCAGGAAGGTGTAATTGAATCTAATGAAAAGAAAATCATTAATAACCTTTTTGATTTTGGTGATTCAACAGCTAAAGATGTTATGATTCCAAGGATTGATATGACTCTTGCTGATGTCAGCTCATCATATGATGATATAATTTCTCTGTTCAGACAGACAATGTATACACGTATTCCTATTTATGAGAACACACCTGATAATGTAATCGGCATTCTTAATATTAAGGATTTAATTGTCAATCCTTCTGATAACGATACATTTAACATAAGAAACATTATCAGAAAGCCATTCTTTACATTTGAACAGAAGAATACTTCTGACCTGTTTAAAGAAATGCAGTTAAGTTCAACAAGCATTGCCATTGTCCTTAGTGAATATGGAACAACATCAGGAATGATTACTACCGAAGACCTGCTTGAAGAGATTGTCGGTGAAATTCGTGATGAATATGATACTGACGAAAAGGAAGCTTTATCTAAGATTAATGATACTACATACCGAGTTGATGGCTCATTTAAGCTCGACGATTTAAACGATGAACTTGGCACTAAACTTGAATCTGAAGATAACGATTCAGTTGGCGGACTTATCGTTGAAAGACTTGACAGACTTCCTAAAGCCGGTGATAAAATCACTATTGGTAATGTCTGGATGTTTGTCGAAAAGGTTGCTTCTAACAGAGCTGAATCTGTTATTGTAAAGATTATACCTGATAAGAAAGACGAAACTAAAAAAGCTAATTAATTTTATAAAAAATGCTGTGCATTAACATCATCTTGTTAACGCACAGCATTTTTATTATTAATACTTATTATATTACTGATTAAAGCGCCTTGATTCTCTCAAGTGCCTTAACTGTATTCTCGTATGAACCAAATGCTGTCAGTCTGAAGTATCCTTCACCACTTGGTCCGAATCCTGAGCCTGGTGTACCAACAACATTAGCCTTCTCAAGAAGGTAATCGAAGAATTCCCAGCTTGTCATCTTATCAGGAGTCTTTAACCAGATATATGGTGCATTAACACCACCTGATACTGTATATCCTGCTGACTTAAGTCCTTCAAGAATTGTCTTCGCATTGTTCATGTAGTAAGCAATCTGCTCACCTGTCTGCTTCTGTCCAGCTTCTGAATAAACTGCCTCGCCTGCTCTCTGTACAATGTAAGGAGCTCCGTTAAACTTAGTTCCATGTCTTCTTGCCCAGAGGCTGTGAAGTGTTACATCTCCACACTTAAGATCCTTAGGAATAACTGTGAAGCCAAGTCTTACACCTGTAAATCCTGCATTCTTAGAGAATGACCTGAGTTCGATTGCACATGTTCTTGCACCTTCACACTCATATATTGTATGAGGAACATCTGGTTCTGAAATGTATGCTTCATATGCTGCATCATAGATAATAACAGCACCAACCTTATTAGCATAATCAACCCACTTCTGAAGTTCGTCCTTAGTGATTGTTGAACCTGTTGGATTGTTAGGGAAGCAGAGATATATAATATCTGGTGTTTCTTTTGGAAGTTCTGGTGCAAAGTTAGTCTCTGCTGTACAAGACATATAAACAACATTGCTCCATGCCTGCTTCTCTGGAATATAATCTCCTGTTCTTCCTGCCATTGCATTAGTATCAACATATACAGGATATACAGGGTCACATACTGCAATCTTATTATCTACTGAGAAGATATCTCCTATATTACCTGAATCAGACTTTGCTCCATCTGATACAAATATCTCATCTGCTGATATATCACATCCACGCTTCTTGTAATCATGGTCTGCAATTGCACTTCTTAAGAATTCATATCCAAGATCTGGTGCATATCCGTGGAAAGTCTCGGCATGTCCCATCTCATCAACTGACTTATGTAATGCATCAATTACTGCTGGGGCCAATGGCTGTGTAACATCTCCAATACCAAGTCGGATGATTTCCTTATCTGGATTAGCCTGCTGATAAGCTGCTACTTTCTTACCGATTGTTGAAAATAAATAGCTTCCTGGAAGCTTTAAATAATTATCATTAATCTTAAACATATATTCCTCCTTATTTTCTGCCTTGTTTTACAAAACTAACGCTTATTATACATCATTTTTTATTATGTTCCAAGATAAAATCTTGATAATCTTTCATATTCTGTATTAATTGCCTGTAAAAGTTCTTTATCTCCATGCATATTATCAGGATGATATATCTTTAAAAGCGCCTTATAACGCTTTTTTAAGGATGCTGTATCCTCAACCCCCTTAAAGAATATCTTTACATTTTCAACATTGGACATACTGCGCCTTGCCTCACGATAAACCTTGTCCTTATATATAAGCTTTTCCCGCTCGAACTTATCTTTATCAATTGCAAGCTGTCTTGTTTCCCTTTCCAGAATATTCCATTTTTGTTCAAATAAATCTCTCTGACTCTCAAGCTGTTTCTTTAGCAGCATATTCTTACTCTGCTGTCTCTGAAGCATCCCCATCTGAATCTCAATGAGTTTTCTCTCATCTTCCAGATTTCTGCTTAATTCCTGCAGCCTTATATTCTCTTTAAACAGCCATTTCTTCTTCTCATCTTCACTGCTTAGTTCATCAAACATTGCAACCTCCATATCAGCTCCCCATCAAGCCAGCCGCAAAATATATCTGATCAGATTCCACTATGAAACCAGAAAACCTTCAATGGCTTTTCTGAATCTAGCGTTTTCATTGTATGTCTTACACCCGGTAATGCTATGAATGAGTCCCCCGCTTTAACCTCAAACTCTTCGTTGTCAAGCCTGACAAATCCATTTCCTTCCAACACAAAAAATCCCTCCTGGTCATCATGAAATCCAGGCTCTGGATTAAACTCTGTTTCTGAACATATTGTAACTCCTGAACAACAGCCATTGATACATCCATTAGCCTCTGTAAGGAATTTAACGCTCCTCCTTCCTTCTTCTCTTGCTGCAAGTGCTTCTTCCAATTTTATATATGGTTTCTTCATAATTAATCTCCTTCAGATATATAAAAAACGGAGTCCCAGACATATGCTGTAAGACCCCGTTTTATTATGTTCTCTATTCTGCCTGTTATTTATTCTCGTATCTTAAAAGCTCTGTATATGCAAGAAGGAATGGTCCTACACCCTTGGCATCATCTTCTACGATTGGCTCTGACATATAATAGTCATATGTACCAGGTCTTCTTCCATTACCACCAAGTCCTGCAACAAGACAGATACCACCGAGTGATAATGAACCATCTTCATTAGTCTTAAGGTATCTTTCACAGATGCCATCAATTGCTTTCTTGGCATACTGTGCGTAATCATCAGAAAGATATCCAAGACGTATAGCCTTAAGAAGTGCATATGCCATAATTGAACTTCCACTTGTCTCAAGATAGTTCTTATCCATACCACCATAATTAACTACCTGATACCACATACCACTCTCATCCTGATACTTAAGCATTGAATCGACAAGATCCTTAAATGCATCCTCAAGCATCTTGCATTCAGCATCATACTTATGGTCCTTATTATCAACCTGATCAAGTGTATCAATAAGTGCCATTGTATACCAGCCAATAGCTCTTAACCAGCTGTGCTGTGATAAACCTGTAACCTTATCACACCAGAATGCTTCCCTGCTTGTATCCATTGCATGGAAATAAAGTCCGTTAACAGGATTTCTCATATTCTCAATTACGAACTTAAACTGTCCGAAAATATCAGAGTAATTCTTTCTGTCATTGTATCTTGTCTCATATTCAAGATAGAATGGAAGTCCCATATAAAGACCATCAAGCCATACCTGATTAGGATATATATCCTTATGCCAGAAGCTTCTTGCTTCATTCTGGCATCTAGGCATAATCTCTATCTGTGAATATACTAAATCTGCTGCCTTCTTATACTTTTCCTTACCTGTAAGATCATATAATTCAAATAAAGTCTTACCAGCATTAACATTATCAATATTCTTCTCACCAATGCTGTAGCCATCTATTGTACCATCTTCAAAGACTCTGTAATCTATAAAATCATCTGCAAACTTAAGATACTTTTCTTCCTTGGTTAAGTCGTACATCTGAAGAACTGCTTTAATCATACAGCCATCAATATAGTTCCACTTTGACTTAAGACCCTGCTTAATCTTTTCAATGTTCCATACAGGAGCATCTGGTGTGCTTTTTTCCAGAAGCCCGTCAATATACTTTACTACTGCGTCCATTATTTCTGTCTCCTTATCAACTTAAATGGGAAAATATGCATGCTATTTTACCCATATTTTATAGAAATTGTACACTAAAAAATGCCTTTAAGCAACCCATTTTTAACAAATATAGCCAAAAACACAGATTTTTATTGACTATATGCTGATTAAATACGAAAATATAATCAATAATTCATTGTAAATGCTTTTATAAAAATATCATACACATTTTGTATAAAGTTATTATTCAGAAAGGTCAGATTATGAAAACAGGAATTGTATTTGAAGGTGGTGCATTCAGAACCATTTTTTCATGTGGTGTTATGGATGCAATGTTAGAAAATAAAATTATGCCTGATTACATGATTGGTGTATCAGCCGGTGCTGCATACGGTGTATCCATGGCATCAGGACAGATTGGAAGAAACTTAAAGATTCTTATTGATTATAGAAATGATAAACGTTATGTGGGACTTAGCAACATGGTACACAGGGATAACCGTTCTCTTTATGGGCTTAATTTCACATTTGACACCATTCCAAACGAACTTGTGCCTTATGATTATGATGCTTTTCACAGATATAAAGGTACTTTCAAATGTGTTGTAACTAATGTACTCACCGGAAAACCTGAATATAAAACATTCACAGGATATGACCGCACCAACCAGCTTTTACGGGCAACGTGTGCTCTCCCACTGGCTTTTCCTCTTATATATCTTGATGGAACACCTTACCTTGATGGCGGTTTAAGTGATTCCATTCCTTTTGAAAAAGCATTTGAAGATGGCTGTGACAGAGTTATTGTTGTTCTTACCCGTGAAGCAGGCTATCAGAAGCAGACAACCAGCTCAGTGCGTACCCTTGCAAGAGCTTTCCTTAAATATCCTGAAATCCAGCGTGATATTCTTCTTCGTGCTGAACGTTACAACCGGTGCTTAAAGCGTCTTGAACGCTACGAAAAAGAAGGCCGCTGCCTCGTTATCCGCCCTACTAAAAGCAAGGGCTTTGGAAAGATTGAAAAAGACTTTAATAAGATTCTTTCAATGTATAATGATGGATATAACCAGACTTATTCTTTAATCAATGAAATACAGAGGTTTTATCATTAATATATGTAGAAGTACCTGTATTTTAGTCTGATAACCTCAGATATTACTCACCTTGTGTAAGTAAATGCTGCCATTTGCAGAGCTTTTTATATTTCAGAAAAGCAAACGCGCTTCGCTTGAACGAGCTTTTCTGCAATACCCTTTTGCAAATGGCAGCATAACTTACACTGGGTTCGTAATAATTCAGTTATCAGACTAAAATACAGGTACTTCTTTATATATAAATAATAAATTCTTAAAAATTTCCGAACACAAAATCTTTTACTATTCCGATTGATTCTCTTACCATATAGTTTATGAAGAGTACATGGTCGCTTTCTGCCGGCATTCCACAGGTATTGTTTAACCCTGCATGTCTGGCAAGAAGGCGGCTTCTTGCTATATGGAAGTTGTTGGTTGCTATGCCAACCAGTGAATCTTTATTCTCTATGTATTGTACCGAATACTTCATGTTCTCTGATGTATCTGTTGACTTATCTTCCTGTATTATGCGCGAGCCATCTATTCCTTTAGACACCAGATAATTATACATTGCAAATGCTTCTGTTGTATTCTCACCTTTTCCCCTGCCGCCTGATACTATTATTGTTGTATCAGGGTTATCTATTGCGTAGGAAACAGTAACATCTAATCTGTTCTTAAGTGACCTTGTTATGTGGTCACCTCTTATCTGGCAGCCAAGTACTATTATATAATCACAGTTATCCTTTGGCTTTGCCATCATTCCTTTAATTATCAGTGCTTCTATAAAAATAAAAATAGACGCCCCTGCTGCCATTATCACTATAAAGCAGATTCTTAAGACCTTTGCCACATGAATTATTCCTTTGATTTCTAATACTCTCACTGCAAATACTAATCCAAAAAAGACAGCACCCAGCAGCCATATAAATATAAATGATGAACCTATCCCTGCGTATGTTGCACACACTATATAATATCCCAGGCATATAAGTGCCAGCACAAGCCATATTGTATACATAAAACTACTATTCTCCGTTACTTTTTCCATACTTTATTCCACGCTCATACATCAATTATCCTGCATAATCCACATTTTTACCCGCAAATTCAGGATAATCTGCTGATTTCTGGTTCTGTCCGTAAGATGTGGCAGGATATTTAATTGCTGTATTGGTGACACCACCTGACACATACGACCTTCCGCACTCTGGACAGACAGCCGTTTTAAGTGTAACTGTCGCATTCAGTACTTCGCCATCTTTACTGGCAGCCTTCCTGTTCGCATTAGAAACATGCTCCTGTTCATGTGCCATAACCTTTGTGGCCGCTGCTGACGGGTCAATATGTGCTGCACTCTTAAATGAAACATTTACTTCATCTGAACCATCCTTATATTCCCTGTTCGCACATGTTTCACATTCCACCTGTCCGGAACGCTTCATTGCTTTAAGTCTTGCAGAGCTTATATCCTGTGTATCAACACCCGCTACATTAACAGACAGATTTCTATTCATATCATTAACGCCGTTAATCATCATCTTAATGTGCACCCCCTTCATGTAAAATGTTTAAACAATATATCTGTATTTAATATAACATAGTTTGATAATTATGCTAGTTTTTTTTGATGTAAAAGTTTAATATATACATACAAACAATCAATAATATAGAAACGAGGTATTATATATGTTTACATTTAACAAAGATGTTACAGCTACTAACTGCGAACCTGGTGTTACAAGAAAAATATTATGCTACTCTGATGACCTTATGATGTGCGAGATTCATTTTGAAAAAGGTTCTAAGGGTAATTTTCATAGCCACAAGCATCTGCAGATTACTTATGTTGCTAAGGGAAGCTTTGAATTCACTATCGGTGATGAAACTAAAATCGTTAATCAGGGCGACAGCGTATACATGCCTTCTGGCGTAACCCATGGTGTTACATGTCTTGAAGAAGGAATCCTCTGTGATGTATTCAATCCTATGAGAGAGGATTTTCTTAAGTAAAAGGAGACTATAATCAATGAAGGTACCATTTAATATTAATCTTTCAGGTAAAACTGCTATTGTAACTGGAGGAAGCGGAACTCTCTGCTCAGCCATGGCATATGGACTTGCCGTATGCGGTGCTAAGGTTGCAATAATCGGACGTAACAAAGAAAAGCTTGCTTCTATTTCTGAGAAACTTACTAAAGTTGCCCTGGATGAATATAACAAAAATGTTACTATTAAAGGCTACAGCTGCAATGTAATTAATAAAGATGAGCTTTCAGCTGCTTATGAAACTATTAAGAATGAACTCGGCAGCTGTGATATTCTCATTAATGGTGCAGGCGGCAACCAGCCTGGTGCAATTACATCCATTGAGATGTTAAAGAAAGAAAAAGAAGATTCTGACTATTCTTTCTGGAATCTTGATGAAGACAGAATCCGTGATGTTATGGATCTTAATTACATGGGAACTCTTCTTCCTATTCAGGTATTTACTAAGGATATGGTCGAAAAGAGAAGTGGCAGTATTATCAATATTGCTTCTGTAACTTCTATTCTTCCTCTTACCAAGGTTATAGCTTATGGCAATGCCAAGAGTGCTATTCTTAATCTTACACAGTGGCTTGCTGTACATTTTGGTGAAAGCGGTATACGCTGCAATGCAATTGCGCCAGGATTCTACGCTGCCGAGCAGAATCATGATCTCTTATTCAATGCTGATGGCTCATATACAGACCGTGCCAGAAAGATTATTGCCGGAACACCTATGGGACGCTTTGGCAATCCTGAAGAGCTTATTGGTGCTGCACTCTTTCTTGCAAGTGATGAAACAGCCAGCTTTGTCAATGGTATAGTGTTACCTGTTGACGGCGGATATAGTGCTTATAGCGGAGTGTAGGATTCTTTGGTTGGAAACTGTATATAATTCAAGGCGATGTCAGTTTTGACATCGCCCTTTTTGTTGACCAGCCACACAAACGCCTACACTACAACTCAGCCCTGATAATCTCAGCTGCTTTAACCATATTCTTAAGGCTTGCTTCTGTCTCTGACACACCTCTTGTCTTAAGTCCGCAGTCTGGATTTACCCACAGCTTGTCTTTGTCTATCTTTGTAAGCATTATCTTTATTGCACGGGTAATCTCTTCAACCGATGGTACTCTTGGTGAATGAATGTCGTATACTCCCGGTCCAACCTCTGTTTCAAAGTTGTTTTCTCTTAATGAATCAAGAATCTGAAGGTCTGAGCGTGATGCTTCAAATGTGATAACATCAGCGTCCATATCGTCTATTGCTGGGATTATATCTGTAAATTCACTGTAACACATATGAGTATGTATCTGTGTTTCAGGTTTTACGCCGCTTGCTGTAAGTCTGAATGCTGGTATTGCAAACTCAAGATATTCTGTATTCCAGTCAGATTTTCTTAATGGAAGCTTTTCTCTTAAAGCTGCCTCATCAATCTGAATAATCTTAATTCCATTTGCTTCAAGGTCAAGCACCTCATCTCTTATTGCAAGTGCAATCTGCGAAATTGATTCCTTGATTGTAATATCTTCTCTTGGGAATGACCAGTTAAGAATTGTTACCGGACCTGTAAGCATTCCTTTCATTATCTTATCTGTAAGTGACTGTGCATACACAGACCACTCAACTGTTATCGGCTTCTTGCGGTAAACATCTCCCCATATAACAGGTGGTTTAACACATCTTGTTCCATATGACTGAACCCATGCTTTCTCTGTGAACAGAAATCCACCCAATGCTTCACCGAAATACTCAACCATGTCATTTCTTTCGTATTCTCCGTGAACAAGTACATCAAGTCCGATTTCTTCCTGCCATTTCACACATTCAGCAATCTTTGCCTTATTAAAATCAACATACTCCTGCTTAGTAATCTCGCCCTTACGGAATGCTGAGCGGTTAGCTTTAACATCCTTTGTCTGAGGGAATGAGCCAATCGTTGTAGCAGGCAGTTCTGGCAATGCAAATGCTTTTCTTTGAAGCTTTTGTCTTTCACTCCTTGCAGGGAGTCTTCTGTAGTCAGCCTCTGTAACTTTAGATAATCTCTCCTTTACGTCAGCATTACTGCAATCTCTTGTACCCTCAAACAGATGATTGTTTGCCTTGAATCTTTCGTCATTGTCTGAATCATCAATTTCTGTCAGTTCACTTAACTCTTTTAATTCCGTAAGCTTTTCCTGTGCAAATGCAAAGTAATTCAAATACTCAGCAGACAGTTTGTTTTCATGCTGTAATGTGTATGGCACATGCTGCAATGAGCACGAAGTTGATAAAACCACATTAATATTCTTCTTTTTAAATTTCTTTAACACATTCAGCGTCCTATTATAATGATTCTTCCAGATATTTTTTCCATTGACAAGCCCTGCAAACAATATCTTATCCTCTGGAAAACCAAATCTTTCAATAAGCTCATTCGTCTTTTTGCCTTCAACAAAATCAAGTCCGATTCCTTCAATCGGAAGTCTTACAATATCCTCATACACATCTCTCACGTCTCCAAAATATGTCTGAATCAGGATTTTGCATGCTCCTTTTTCACTGGCAATCTCATTATATATTTTGACAAACAGTTTTCTGTCCTCATCTGTCATGTCCTGCACAAGAGCAGGCTCATCAAACTGAAGCCACTGTATACCGGATTTGGCACATTTGTCCACAACCGCCTTGTATGCGTCAATAAATGTGTCTGCAAAATCATCAGCACATTTGTCCCCTGTGAATCTGCATAACTTAAGAAGCGTGTAAGCCCCCGTAACCACAGGCTTTGTCTCTATCCCAAGTTCTTTAGCTTCCTCATACTCATCCCACAGTTTGCTGCCCGAAAGCCTGATGTCAGCATCATCCTCTACCTCTGGCACAATATAATGATAATTAGTGTTAAACCATTTCTTCATTGCAAGCGCCTTGACATCGCCGCTCTCACCCTGATAGCCTCTTGCCATTGCAAGATACTTATCAAGTTCCGGCACATCAAGTTTCTTGTACCTTGCAGGTATTATGTTTAATAAAAATGCTGTATCCAACACAATGTCATAATAAGAAAAATCATTGCTTGTGATGTAATCAATTCCGGCGTCTTTTTGTGTAAACCAGTGTGTCTTTCTCAATTCCTTTGCTGTCTTCTCCAGCTCATCCGCATTGATTTCATTCTTAAAATATTTCTCCAATGCGAATTTCAGTTCTCTTAAAGTTCCTATCCTTGGATATCCTACAACCGATGTTTTCATATCATTCTCCTCATGTTCAATTGATGAGGTCATTATATATATGAATACAGCATTTGTATAATACATAAAAAATCCGGTTGTCCATAGTTTCAAGCTATGATAAAACATCTCACATATTCAATTTGGTTTTGATTTCTTCTATATCGTAATCTGGTACTGATGCCACTACTGCATCATAGATAGGCTTAATGTCAGCTTCTTCCTCCTCAAGCTCTGATGCTATTGTTGGGAGAGACTTGGATTTTTTCACTTTCTTGATAATCTGGTTTATTTTGGTTAATATTTCTCCTTCCTCTCTTGCTTCATCAGCCAGAGTCTTTCTCACTTTTTCCTCTTCATAGTCATATATACTCACTTCTACAATCTCCTCTCTATGCTCTTTAAAGAAATCGACAAGTATATTTTCTTCTATGCATTCGTCTATCGCCTGTATTACCGCTTCCCTGACATTCATTTTCTTTACATCTGTATTTTTTCTTACTTTCTCAACGAATGCCATGTAATCGCGAAGGCTCTTGCATTTATTAAGAATTTCTGCATCTCCATTAATGTCTATAACTTTTACTTGAAGGTCAATCTGCGGATTATCCACATGCCTTTCAAACATTTCAGCTAGTGTGAGCTTATCCCTGTCCCACTTTTCTTTGCCATTGTAGAATGTTACGAAGTATGGCACTGGTATCTTCATCATTGTTCTCCGATGAAGCAGCTCGTTCCCAAACATTTCCCTATACACATCTGACAGGTAATGCATGAAGCGCAGCGGCATATTTTCGTTCTTGTTTGATTGCTGCTCAAACATGTACAGACTCATATTCAGCACAAATGAAGCATCGTTCTTGTACTTCATATACGAACCATCTTTTAATGTCGTTACCTCCAGATCATCCACATTGGTGTAATTGGAATCGTTAAGTGCGTTATACAGTTCAAGCAGATTGTTCTTGTCCCTGTAAAGCATGCAGAATACATTATCCTTGTATTTAACCGCAACATTGTCTTTTTTCTCTGCCATAGATATCCTCCTCTTTCTCGCTTGCAGGCTGATATCCACGCATTTTATATACTTGTACTATTAATTGTGTCTCTATGTATAATATATTAGCATCAACGGATATCTAATACAAGCCTGCTTTATTTAATTGTGTCTTGTTGGGTAGTCTGAATGAATATTCAGTCCTGATAGGCAATGTACGCTGGATAATCGTGTATCCATGTGTATTGCTTAAGATAAAAGATTCGCATTGACAATTCTTTTAATATATTAATATCATTTTCATTTATATATGTCAACAGTTTTGTAATTATTGTTTTAAGATTGTGTTATGGGCTTTTTCGATGTAACAGCTTGTGAAAGACTATATAGGACACATTTGTAAAAAAGCAATGCCAGTATATTCTACCAGCATTGCTTAAATTTTTCACTTATTCAATCATCTAAGATACTTCCTGATAGCCTCAAGATATGTAACTCCCAGCCGGCTTAGCATCCCTTTTCTATGCGTTATATAACCGATACGCATATCCCCTTCATCAGCAAGTGGAACTGAGATTATGTCTTTTCCATTAAGATTCTTATCTATAATTCCACTGCTCACTGTGTAACCATTAAGTCCGATAAGCAGGTTAAAAAGCGTTGCCCTGTCACGGACTCTTATGTTCTTCTTTCTTGCTGTTTCTGAGAATATCTCCTCTGAGAAATAGAATGAATTATGCTCACCCTGCTCAAATGACAGATATGGATATTCCTCTAACTGCCCGTTATGTATAACACTGCACTCTGCCAGCGGATGTTTTCTGCTTATGAAAACATGAGGCTTGGCAGTAAAAAGCTCATGAAATTCAAGTTCATATGACTTTAAAATCTTTCTAATAACAGCCTCATTAAAATCATTAATGAACAGTATTCCAATCTCACTTCTTAACCTTGCAACATCCTCGATAATCTCATAAGTCTGCGTTTCTCTTAAGCTGAAATCATACTCATCCTGCCCGAACTGCTTTATAAGGTCAACAAATGCGTTGACTGCAAATGAATAATGCTGTGTTGATACGCAGTACTGCTTCCTGCCACCATTACCACCCTTATATCTGTCCTCAAGTATGGCTGCCTGCTCAAGTATCTGCCTTGCGTAAGAAAGAAAATCTTCTCCTTCCTTCGACACGCTTATTCCTTTATTAGTTCTGTTGAATATCGTAATATTCATCTCTTTTTCAAGTTCATGAATTGCATTGGTAAGGCTTGGCTGTGAAATATATAATTTTCCTGCCGCCTCAGTAATCGTGCCTGTCTCTGCAACCATAACGATGTATCTTAACTGCTGTAATGTCATACTCTTACCTGCCTGTATAATATTTAAAATATTGTAACACATTTTTGTTGTTTTTTAAAAAATATTATGATACAATCAGCCCGTAAAATATCTGATTATGAACGGAGGTGGATTTTCATGGATAGTTGCGATCGTATAGGACGAAGTAAGAACTGCGGTGTATACTATAAGTGTAGGCTCGGAATGTGGCTGTCTGTGAGAATCTCATAACCACATTCTAATAAATTGTGCCTTTTATACATCGCATCAGAGGATCCTTACTATCACAATCATCTGTAGCGATGTATTTTTATGCCCAATTAAGGCAAGAAGGAGGTCACAATGAACAAAGTATTATTCCCAAAGAAAGATTATGTAAAAGAACTTGTTAAGATTTTTAAGTCATCTAAGAATTCACAGAAGTTAATTAAGATACTTTCTAAGTATCATGAGAAGGATATTGCTGAGGCAATCACTCTTCTTACGCCTGCTGAAAGACAGCATATATATAACATTCTTGATGAACATATGATTGCTGAGATTTTCTCTTATCTTGAAGATGCCAGAGATTATCTTGAAGAATTATCTATAGAGAAAGCTGCAAGAGTTGTCTCTTACATGGATTCTGATGATGCGGTTGATGTACTTGACGATTTGTCAGAAACTAAGAAGAATGAAATTGTAGAGCACTTAGACGCCGATGCAAAGGAAGATGTCCAGAAGCTTCTTTCTTATGAGGACGATGAGATTGGTAGCTGCATGACTAATAATTTCGTATGCATACCAGATAATCTTACTATAAGAGAAGCCATGAGCGCACTTGTTAAGCAGGCTGGCGAACATGACAATATATCAACTATATATGTAGTCAATAGTGCTGACAAATTTGCCGGTGCAATTGACTTAAAAGATTTAATTATTGCGAGGCAGAATGATAATCTTGCCGACATAATAAGCAGCTCTTATCCATATGTATATGAACACGAGAATATCAGTGAATGTATTGATAAGATTGCAGATTATGAAGAGGATTCCATTCCGGTACTTACTGAAGATGGAAAGATATGCGGTATCCTTACTGCAACAGATATCGTTGAACTCGTTGACGATGCAATGGGTGATGACTATGCAAAACTTGCCGGTCTTACTTCAGAAGATGATTTAAGCGAACCAACGCTTGTAAGTATCAAGAAACGTCTGCCTTGGCTTATTATACTGCTGTTTCTTGGAATGGCAGTTTCATCAGTTGTAGGAATATTTGAATCAGTAGTTGCTGTTCTTCCGATTGTAATATGTTTCCAGTCTCTCGTTCTTGACATGGCTGGTAATGTCGGAACACAATCACTTGCTGTAACTATCCGTGTACTTATGGATGAGACTTTAAGTGCCAAGAAGAAGTTATCCCTTCTTTTCAAAGAGATGAAGATTGGTTTCATTAATGGTGCAAGTCTTGGAATCATGGCACTTGTATTCTTAGGTGTCTATATTCATATATTCAAGAAATATGCGTGGATTTCGGCATTTTTAATATCTGGCTGCGTCGGATTATCTCTTATTGTTGCTATGGTTGTATCAAGCCTTGTTGGAACTATTATTCCTATGTTCTTCCACAAGATTCACATTGACCCGGCTGTTGCGTCAGGTCCGCTTATCACAACCGTGAACGACCTCGTTGCTGTTGTCACTTACTATGGACTCGCAATGATATTTCTTGTTGAGATATTTCATGTGTAATATAAATGTGGTGTCATATTCTAATTGATATGGCACCACATTTTTTACTTTATTTACTCTTTAAATAACCCGAACAGCTTAAGCAGCTTCTGCCAGAAATTAAGTTTCTTGGCTGTATCTGCTGTATCTGTTGCAACCTCTGCAACTCCGTCTGTGTTCTCATTGATTCCACTGTCAAACTGTCCGTAGCTTTCTGTAAGCTGTGTAACCGCAGTCCCTAATTTTAATATATTTACAGAAAGATTGATAAACCTGATACTGCCATGAAAACCTTCTGGCGCAACAATGAGCGCTTTGCCGACCTTTTCAATGCTGTAGCTTTTAATGGCAGTCATGTTATTAATCCTGATGAATTAACTGAGATGGATACCGATGTTTCCGGTATTATTCAATTCAATGATTACAATGAATCTCTTGTCAGAACAAGAGACATTATCAAGAAGTTCTATAATGGTATTGAATTCACCATTCTGGGGCTGGAACTTCAAACCAATCCACATTATGCCATGCCTGTAAGGGCTTTGCTTTATGATGGGCTTGGTTATCTTAAGGAATGTAACGAATTCCGTAACATACACAAGGCAGAGCATGACTTTGACTCTGATACTGGCTTTCTGTCCGGCATGAACAAGTCAGACAAGATTCACCCTATAATCACGCTTATATTTTACTATGGAGAATCTCCATGGGACGGTCCTGTCACTTTATCTGGCATGATGACTGATATTCCTGAAGAACTACGTCCTTTCTTTTCTGATTACAAGATAAATCTTGTTCAGATACTTGATTCAGGACACTATCAATTTTATAATGAAGATGTCAGAAGTGTATTTGACATTACGCAGAAGATATATACAAAGAATCTTCAAGGATTGTCTGAAGAATACACTAACAAATCAATAGACAGCGAAATCATCAATCTGGTAACAACAATTACCGGTTTTTCCAAGTTATCAGATATATTTAATGAATCAGACGATGGATGTGAAACTACCATGTGGAAATGTGTTCAGGAGATGGAAGATGAATGGGTTCAAAAGGGATTTGCTGAAGGCGAACGAAAAGGAGAAGTCAAGGTGCAAAAAGAGCGCCAGACAGCAATTATTACAATGATTGAGCTCGGACTAACCAAAGAACAGATTCTTACTAAATACTCAGAGGAAGATTATTTAAAAGCTGAAGATGCTCTTAATAATAAGAATAATTAACTATAAAATCAGACAGGAGCATGTTACCGGGTAAATAGTAACACGCTCCTGTTCTTTATGAAACCTGTCTATGATTAGTAACACAGAACCTGATAATATATACAGCAAGCAGTTCAATTATCACAATAGCCGCAATGATTATCATATATTTATTAAAGCTGTGTATATCTGTCAATGTATGCAACAGCCATGAATACATCATACTTGTAAAGCATGCTCCTATCAGACTGTACGCTCTTCCAGTCTCTCCTTCATATTTTCGCATGTTGACATAATTCTGAATAATAAACAAAGCAAGATTAAGTATAAATATAATAATAAGCTGCACATTTATAATTCGTCCTATATTTCCGTCTATCTTCCATGACTGCATTTCATGATTATTAAATATGCCAGTTACAATTATCATCATAATAAAACTGTATGCCATACTTCCAAATCCGATAATATTATATATCCGCTTATCCGCATTTTCTCTATTTGGATCAGCACCGATTAATCTTTCTTTAAGAAACACAGCTACAAGAATAACAGCAAGAGATATCCCAAGATAATACATCCCCGAACTGTCAATATGTCCCCTGAATGAGTACCACCCACACATAAGCATATATCCAACAATAATAACAGCAACAATTCCTGTTATAAGTTCTCTTTTCTTTACTCTGTCCTGCAGCTTTGCCACTCTCACAACTTCTGTAACCGCTGTTTCACTGTCGGAATTCTGTTCCTTAATCTCCCCTATTACAATATCCTGAATCCTTATATCAAGTATTCTTGATAACTCTTCTATAACACCTATATCTGGAAAACTGTCTCCTTTTTCCCATCTGGAAATTGCTTTGTTAGTCACTCCAAGCAAATCCCCCAATTCAACCTGTGTATACCCTTTCTTAATCCTCGCATTCTTAATAAGCTCACCTGTCTTCTGCTTGTCCATATGTCGTCCTCCTTGATTGTCAATTAACTTCACAGCACTGTCTGTTTATTAAAATGTTACTAACAAATGCCAGAAATATCAATCCAGCGTAGCGAGAATCGCGTAGTTTCCTCATTTTCCTTCCATACATAAAAAACCCCTTCACTTAACATAAAGCGAAGAGGTAATTTTCAAACCATTCATTTTCGTTCTCTGCCTATATAATCATATCTTCTTGCTCTCTTATAGGCATATTTTCCACTTTTTCTCCATTTTAGTTTCATATTTACCTATAAGGCTGCTTATTTCATGCCACTTATAGGTTATTATGCTTCAAAAAGCTAAAAATTATTTAAATTCTCCTACTTTTTTCCTATAAGGATTCTTATAATGCGACTATCTATAGGTATCATGTGTGTTACACCTTGTATCGGACCATTATCACTCTGCTGATATTCTTCTTACGTACAGTATCCAGACACATTACCCTACACAATCTCAAGCACATGCTCCGTAACATTCTTATCCTTATCAACGCTAAATGCCTTAAACACAGGATTATCATTATCCATAAGGGACATAATCATATATACAGCAGTCGAATCATATGCTAGTCTCTTATCCTCCTCGGAAGGTCTTGAAGGAGTCTCCGGGTGTGAATGAAAGTTTCCAAGCATGGTTAATCCAAGACTTCTTGCATCCTTGACTGCTGCGAACTGTTCTTTAGAATCCATAGTAAAATGTACATTATTATGGTCAAGATTAGTAAGAAAATACACCTTCTCAACAGACTTAACATCCCCATCAACAAATCCCGCAATAAGCCCACAAGATTCATTAGGAAGCCCATCTAAGCAATAATGTACAATTGAATCATAATCCACCTTTTTAATTCGTATAACCATACCTGTCCTCCAAAACAAAATTATCACTTTCATACTTATCCAGCGTAAGCCCCGCGCACACGCTGGAAGAGAAAACATATATAAGCAGAATAATGAGATAATCATGTGCAGCGCACTTTGGAGTCACCGGCACTTAGCAAGCCAACGCCTTCGGCGTTGGCGAGCTTAGTACCGCTGTGAACGACAAGTAGTGAAAGCGTGCCTGCACATGATTATCCCATTATTCTGCCATCACATATATTTTCTCTTATTACTTATGCATATCACATTCAGCCTGTTCATAATCAATAAGTTCATGAATTGTAGGATTATCGCCGCATATAGCACAATGATGATCTTTTGGAAGCTTAATTGTATGGAATTCCATTTTTAAAGCATCATATGTAAGAAGTCTTCCTGTAAGAAGGTCTCCCTTTCCAATGATGTACTTGATAGCTTCCATTGCCTGAAGGCTTCCGATAACACCGCCCATTGCTCCGATAACGCCTGCCTGCTTACATGTAGGAACTGCGTCCTTTGGTGGTGGGTTCTTGAATACACATCTGTAGCATGGTCCCTCTCCTGGTACATAAGTCATAAGCTGACCCTTGAATCTTATGATACCTGCATGAGAGAAAGGCTTTCCAGCCATAACACACGCATCATTAATAAGGAATTTTGCAGGGAAATTATCTGTTCCATCAATGATGAAATCATAATCCTTGATAAGCTCCATAACATTCTCAGATGTAACGAATTCTCTGTAAGTCTTAACTGTTACATCAGGATTGATTGCTTCCATTGTTTCTTTAGCAGATTTAACCTTTGCCTTACCGATATCTGCTGTTGAATGGATAATCTGTCTCTGAAGATTAGATAAATCAACCTCATCAGCATCAACAATACCGATTGTTCCAACTCCGGCTGCTGCCAGATACATAGCTGTAGGAGCACCAAGTCCGCCTGCACCGATTATAAGCACGCTCGCATTAAGAAGCTTCTTCTGGCCTTTAGCTCCAACTTCCTTTAAAATAATGTGGCGTGAATACCTTTCAAGCTGTTCATTAGTAAACGCCATTAGTATGCTCCTCCTCCCATGAAATATAAGAATTCAACTGCGTCGCCTTCATTTAACTTTGTTGTCTCAAAATCATCTCTCTCAACAAAATCATCATTAACAGTAACTGTTACATATTCCGGATTCTCAACATTCTCCTTGACGATAAGCTCTGCTACTGTAATTCCGTCTTCATATTCCTTCCTGTTTCCTGCAACTGTGATCTTCATAACATTCCTCCCTGTTAACTAATTTAATCCTTCAAATAATCCAAGCAGTGCATCCTTAGTTGTCTTTCCTGCAATTCTGCCTGTCTCAGCACCTTTGTTGAATGCAACAAATGTAGGTGCTGCCAATACTTCATATTTAGAAGCAAGCGATTCATCAAAGTTTACATTTACCTTGTAAACATTAAGCTTTCCCTCGTAATCATCTTCAATGTCTCCTACAACCCCTGCCATCATCTTGCATGGGATGCATGAATCTGAATAGAAATCCACAAGAACCGGAAGTTCTGACTTAAGAACCAGTTCTTCGAAATTCTCTGCATTAGCTCTGGCTGCCATAAGCCCTCCTTTCCTTAATCCTCGTCTTCTACCTTTCTTACGATAAGAGTATATGTACCATCCTCATTAGCTGTAAGCTTTAATATCTGATGTCCCTCTTCCTTAATACTTCTTGGAACATTCTGAACAGGCTCGCCGTCATTCATTCTGACTGCAAGAATCTGTCCGTCATCTAATTCCTCAAGTGCTACTTTTGCCTTAACAAATGTTGTTGGGCAGACCACATCAGTAATATCTACTGTATCATCAATCTCAAAATCAGCCATTGTATGCCTCCTTAATCTTCTTATAGAATTCTTCTCTTCCAACTCTGTCGAGTGTGAACTTAAATCTTTCACTTGGCTTTGCGTTGTCTGCAAAGAACTGGATTGCCGCATCACAGACACGGAATAACTGTTCTTCATTTCTGATAAGCGGAAGTGGTGATTCACCCTTGCTTATAGAATTACCAAATGTACCTGCAAATGAAATGATATATGCAGAAGGTGCGTCCCACGCATCTGTTGGACAGGATTTAGCACATCTGCCGCAGTAATTACATTTATCATAATCAACTACCACCTTGCCGTCCTGCATTGTGATTGCACCTGTACGACAGGCCTTCTCACATACGCCACAGCCAATACATTTGTCTTCAATCCACTTAACATCAGCAGCACCCTTGATACCAACATCATTCTCCTCTGCCTTAAGACAGTTGTTCTGACATCCTGTAACACCGAATTTGAACTTATGTGGAAGTTCTCTTCCGAAGTATCTTTCGTCTAACTTAACTGCAATGTCATATGAATCTATGTTACCGCTAGGACATATTGTATTGCCCTGACAGGCTGTGACTGTACGCACTCTCGGACCACACACACCTGGTCTGCAGCCGCCCTCTGCAAGTTCTTCCTTAACAGCATCTATATCTTTAAGTTTAATAAATGGAATCTCAACGCCCTGTCTTGATGTAAGATGGACATGTCCGTCTCCATATTTTTCTGCAACTTCAGCAATCTTGGTAAGATTCTCGGCTGTAAGATATCCTCCTACAACTGCAAGACGAAGTGAGAAGTTATTCTTCTGCTTCTGTCTCATGAATCCGCCTTTCTTAAGTGTTCCATAATCAACTTTCTCTGCCATAATATCCTCATTTCCGTGCCATGCACTATTCATTATCAGTAGACTCTAAGGCTACCCTGAAATCTTCCTTAAGATCATCTATATCCTCTATTCCTACGCTGACTCTTATCAGATCGTCATATACTCCTGAAGCTTCTTTATCCTTGTCGCTTAGATGAAGTGCAATCGTTGAAGCAGGGTGGATAACCAGTGTCTTGGTATCTCCTATGTTAGAAACTATATTAGGAATCTTTAATGCATTAATTATCTTAAATGCTCTTTCCTTGCTTCCAACCCTGAATGTTATTATCGCACCATAGCCTTTAGTAAACTGCTTATCAGCCACTTCATGATACGGACTGCTCTCAAGTCCCGGATAATTAACTGTAATTCCTTTAAATGTGTCTAAGTATCTGGCAAGTTCATACGCATTAGAACAGTGTCTCTCCATTCTAAGCCCTAATGTCTCAAGTCCCAGGTTATTAAGAAAAGCATTCTGTGGTGAAAGACAACCACCAGTATTTCTGAATAATCCGTTACGAAGTTTAATTATATATGCCATTGGACCGAATTTCAAATATGGTTTAAGTCCCGGATACTTTTCTTTATCAAACTTGAACTTTCCATTAAATGTAAGTATTCCGCTTATCGCATCACTGCTTCCATTAATGTACTTTGATGATGAATTAACTACCACATCTGCACCAAGCATTATAGGCTGTATAAGATATGGCGTTGATACCGTATTATCAACTATAAGCGGAATTCCATGTGCATGTGCAACATCCGCTACTGCCTTAATATCTGTTACATCAAGCTTGGGATTACCGATTGTCTCTGCAAATACAACTCTTGTCTTATCTGTTATAAGTTCTTCAAAACACTCCGGCTTATTATCAGCCACATATTTCACTGTAATGCCAAAGCTTTCTAAGTCTTCAAACAGTTCGACTGTTCCACCATATAATCCACATGAAGCAACAACCTCATCACCCTGTCTTACAATATTAGCTATAGAATTAAATATTGCCGCCATTCCAGAAGAACACGCTACACTTGAAAAACCTTTCTCCAGCTTGGTAATTCTCTTTTCAAATGCTTCTATAGTCGGATTGTTGATTCTCGTATATGAGAATCCCATCGCTTTATTATCAAATATTCTCTCCAGTTCTTCTGCACTCTCATGCTTAAATGCGCTTGACTGATATATAGGAACAAGTGTTGCTCCGTTAGGATAATCGTCAACGCCATCATGCAGCAGTGATGTGTTAAAACCACTCATATATTTCTCATCCTTTCATCTGTTATGCGATGAACATTCAATATTTATTGAACTGTCCATATATTAAACCCTTTTACCTAGTATGTCAATAGGTTATTTGAGAAAAAATATAACTGCCTGAACAATCTCAGGCAGTCATGAACTATCATTAACATTTACTATATAATATAACTGTCTATTCCCACATTAGAATTAACCAAATCTGCTATTGTAATATTGCTGAAGTAATCATTAACAAGCTTCTCAAAGTTTTCCCACATCTGTAAAGTCTTACATTCTGCCACCTTCGGACATCTGTTAGGCTTCTTCTCAAGACATGCTACCGGTGCAAGTGAACCCTCTGTTACAAGAAGTATGCTAAGCACTGAATAATCCTCCGGATTGCGTGCAAGCTTGTATCCGCCACCCTTTCCTCTTAATGATATGAGAAAATCATTCTTGCTTAATGTTGCAACAATCGCTTCCAGATACTTCTCAGAAATATCCTGTCTTCTGGCAATATCCATAAGTGGAATATATTCTCCTGTATTATGCTCTGCAAGATCAATCATGACCCTGAGCGCATATCTTCCCTTTGTTGAAATCTTCATATATATAACCTCTTTTCTAATAACACATTAATACTGTATGTTAAACATACTTTACCACAATGTTTGTATATTTTTCAAGTGTTAAATTAATTTATTTGGCGGGAATGCTTGCCGCAACGCATAATTCTCCCCAGCCTCTGGCTGAATCAGGCCATACATTTCCCACCCGTGTTGCACCATTTATAAGGTATGCTTTAAGCTTTTCACCATACATATATTGGTCATTGCCCTTCACAATCCCCCATTCCATCAGCATTGCAGCAGCACCCGTAACCATGGGTGTTGCAAAAGATGTCCCCGTGACAGTTTTCTCCTTATTCCCCGGAATTCTTATATTAACTCCCGGTGCTGTTATGTCAGGTTTCGCATACAGCATAAGACCGCTTTTTACATTAACTCCCCTGCCTGAAAATGTGGCCGCACTCCCCGGTGCACGCCCATTGGCGCCAACACATATTGCCCGCCTTGAAGTCCCCGGTATTGTAAATGTGTACTCAGGCGACGGCCTTAAAAATCCTGTTGCCCTGCTTAATGTCGAAACTGGAGGAAGCCACATATTAAAGAATCCATCCAACACATTTTCTACAGTAAATCTTATATCCCATATTCCAGAAGTAATATATCCGCTTGTTGCAACCATAGCTGCATATATCTCTTCACCCATATAGAATGGTCCCGGTCCATACGCCTTTGATACGATACGCATATTCTTAATGTTATGATACACAACCCCCGCATTTCTGTCACTTATAACCAGTCTTTCCCCTGTTGGTGCAACAAGTTCAATTCTTGCATTGTCCATTGCCCTTTTCCATATCTGTATACTTATCTGCGGCTCGTAATCGCCAATTGCAAGCTCTGCATCCAGTACATTTCCACTGATAAGCTGACCTGAATAATGTGTTCTGCCTTCTCCTTCATTGCCAACACCTATACATATACTGCATTTGTATGTTGAACAGCAGTCATCTATAAACATTTCAAATATCGAACTGCCCTCATGATTGCCATAAGTTCCGCCATAACTTATATTAACCACAACCGGCTGACTATATTCAATAGCTTTTCTTATGCAGTAATCAACACCTCTCATAATCTGCGTTGTCCTTATGTATGCATTTCCCCCTGAATTTCCCAGCTTTACAATTAAAATGTCAGCATCAGAAGCAACACCACTCCTTCCACATGCAATAACTGCAACTTCATTGCCATGTCCGGTTACATCCCTTGCTGGTAGTGTCTTTACAGCTCCCTTCCTATAATCTTCCAGTATACTGTTAATTTCCATATCAGAATATGTAATGCCTGTTGTCTGATCCCACAACGCCTTAATTCTTGTTTTCCCTGAGTCATCAAGAAATTCATTATCACTTATATCTATTCCTGAATCAATTACCGCTACAAGTACACCTTTTCCAGTTACTCCTCCATACTGGGTTTCTCTTGCTTTTGCAACATTAACACAAGCTTCTGACTTAGCTGCATACAATTCAAAATATAATGCCTTAGGCTTTTCAATAAATATTATCTCCGGTTCTGCGGCAAGTGCTTCAATACTATCAATCGTTGTTCTTACAATCCAGTATCCACATAGAAGCTGTGTAAACTCAGCATTTGTATAAATGCTTCTAATTCTATCCAGACTTCCAGCCGTCTTGACAATTATCTCCCATGTTCTGTCAGAGTCATCAAACCCGGCATCCATATCAGGTACCTGCTGCCTTATATCTTCACTTGTATCAGCACTAATCTGCAATAGATTTTCAATTCTCGGATTCACATATAATTCTCCAGTTAAGCTCACATAATATCTATGCTGACATCTCCAATAACATGAAAACAGCTGATGCATACGCACCAGCCGTTAATTAATTAAATATCATGTTTTCTTGATAAATTCTATACGACACTTAGGACACTTAATACTAATTCTGCCCTTTCCCTTAGGAACTCTTATCTTCTGCCCACAGCTTGGACATTTGAAAATTCTATGTGTCTTACTGTCCTTAATTCTTGCTCTTACCTTGTTAAACTTACTCATAAATTTATAATGAATCTTCATATACTTCTGGTTTTCAGCACTTCTTCTTGATATATTTCTTGAAAACATTCTGAAATATATGTACACAATACCAAGGAGTGCTACTGTATATATTACATTACTCCTTAAAAAGAAAGTAAGTATAATCAAAACAAGAACTACATATGATAAGCATCTCGAAAGCTGGTCCATGCCATATCTTCCATACATAAATCTTGAAAAACTCTGCTTAAATCGGTTCATAAAAAACATTCCCTTTCTATATATTGAAGTAATTCACATCAACATACATATGGTAACACACAACCCAATAAAAGCAATTAAAAATGTATAAAATAAATATGATATATTAATATTCCATGTACTCTTCCCCATCGAGGTTCTTCCAGTAGAACTTATCCTCCAGTATCATATAACTGTGTTCTGAGTTCTCTTTAGGAATTGAAACTGAACCAGGATTCATGTATATGTAATTATCTCTCTTCTCACACTTAGGTACATGTGTATGTCCGCAAAGTAGAATATCGCCTTCCTTTAATGCAGGTATATTCTTCTCATCAAGCTTGTGTCCATGTGCAAGAACGATTGATCTGTCATTGAAATTAAGATATGCCTGCTCTGCAAGTACATTAAAGTCAAGCACCATCTGGTCAACCTCTGTATCACAATTACCTCTTACGCATATAATCTCATTGCGTAAAGGATTAAGCATTGCAATAACTTCCTTAGGTGCGTATTCCTTAGGCAGGTCATTTCTTGGTCCGTGATAGAGAATATCTCCTAAGAGAACCAGTCTGTCTGGCTTCTCTGCTTCATATCTTTCAAGCAGCTTTCTGCAATAATATGCAGAACCGTGTATATCTGATGCAATCATTATCTTCTTCATGTTCTGTCCTTTCCTTGTATAAACCGATTCTTAATTATCTTGCAAGCTTATTAAACGTTGGTACTTTATAATGTGAAGCATTACTTAAAAACTGAGATAAAGTATTAGGAACCTTGTATGTATCAAGTATCTTCTTCATAAAAGCAATTGATCTTTTCTTATACTTCATACTTCGCAGTACAGTTACAGCCGCCTCATCATCATAACCCCTTGCAAACTGCTTTGCATATCTTGCAAATTTAGTTTTATCAAGTTCAGGAATTTCAAAGTAATTCTGGAATATCTCCATTGCCTCAATAATTCTTGTATTATTAAAATCAAGTTCTACTGAAGGTCTTTTCACCTCTATATTACCAATATGACATACAGACTGCTTACACACGTTAGAATACAGGCTTATATTATCAGACTTGACATTCGTAAGCGAATATTTGTTATACAGGTGTATTCCGGTAAACATTCCGCTTGAATTATCCTCTCCAAAGAAATAATTCAGTAAAAGCTCTGTAATATCTCCCTGCGCGTCTGATTTCTTAATATACATACCTCTTCCAACACGGATTATCTCTCCCTCGTCAGAGAGCCTTTCGACTGCCCGAAAGAATGCTTCCTGATTCATCCGCCCAAATCCATGCTCATACATGTCATTAGCCGACACAATCGTGCCATCTGCCACATTATCAAAGTAATCTAATATCTTATCTCTGTTCTTCATAATCTTTAGCACAAATGAAGCTGTTATACTTCTTCAATATCGATTGTCTCTGTTTCTTCTGTATCATCAGCAGATTCTTCCTTTTCAGTTTCTTCTGCTTCTTCCTTATCTGTATTTGTTTCAGATGCTTCTGGTTTTTTCTGCTCATTATCAGATACTTTTCCATTAATTACCTTGACTTCAACCTCAACATCTCCGTCTTTCTCATCAAATATAACATCATCATCAAAATCATCATCTGATGCAAGGCAGTCATCTTCATCAACAAAATCAGAATCTTCCTCATCTTCTTCATCGACATAGAAATTAACAGGAATAACTTCTACATTACTGCATACAGCCTTACCAATAATATATACTGTATGGATTCCTTCCTCATCAACATTATCAACAAGATTCTTAACTCCTGCTATCTTTCTTGATATATCACATGTTGCATTGACACCTTCTGGAAGAATGATAGTTACTGAACTTGCATTACTTGAGAAATTAATATATACATCCTTCTCAAACACTGCAAGACCAAGGTCAAGTACTGTCTTAGAGGCCACTGCTTTAAGCTCGCAGCCAGCAAATACCTCGTCTTCAACTTCTATAACCTTCTTCTCTCCGATAGCATTATACTTACGGATTTCATCATCAAAACTATCATTCTCTTCTTTAGCAAATCTTTCCTTAGTCTGCTTGAACTTATCAAAAGCAACCTTGCCTGCTACAGCAGCAGCGCCTACTCCTAAAACAACCTTAGCCAATCCATGTTTCTTTGCCATAGTATTAAATCCTCCTTGTTCACACATTAATATACTATCTGCTCTCTCCCCACAAAATCTGGCTTCAGTATACCATATTACACATCAAAAAATCAACGCGAATACACACATCCACAATAATTCTGTCTGTATAGATTATACTCATGCGAAAGTTCTATAGAACGCTTATATCCCTCTTTTTTCTTAAAATCAGATAAAAGATATGGCATATCATATTCCTCTGAAAGCTTTAAACCTATTTCATTAAGCTTGACGCTGTTCTTTAGAGGACTTATTGTAAGCGTTGTCGTAAAATAATCAAATCCACCAGCCTTTGCAGTTTCACAGGTCTTTTTAAGCCGCAGCTCATAACAGCGGAAGCATCTCTCCCCACCTTCCCTGCACTGTTCATATCCTTTAGCTATGTCATAGAATTCTTTAGTATCATAATCGCCTTCTATGAAGGAAACCTTATACTTTGCCGGAAATTCACTGATGAATCTCTTCTGTTCCTCTACTCTCTTCCTATACTCTTCTTCGGCTGATATATTCGGATTATAGTAGAATACAGTTATATGGAAATAATCAGAAAGATACTCTATGCAATGGCTGCTGCACGGTGCACAGCAACTGTGAAGCAGCAGTGTCGGTACAATTCCGTCTTTCTGGAAACCCGCTATCTTCTTATCAAGTTCTTTCTGAAAATTTCTCTGTTCAAAAGGTATTCCCATATTACTTAACCTGTCCTGTTATCTCTTCTAACGCATCGTAAAGCTTTTCCATCTGCTCATCAGTTCCTATTGTAATTCTTAAATAATTATCAATGAGGGGCTGACTGAAGTATCTGACAAATATGTTCTTTTCTTTAAGTTTTTCAAATATTTCCTTAGCCGGAACACTCTTGTGTGTTGCAAATATAAAGTTAGCCTTAGAGTCAGGGAATGAGAAACCTAACTGTGAAAGTCTTTCCTTAGCATTCTCTCTGGTCTTAACTATCTTACCCACGCACTCTTCAAAGTATTCCTTATCATTGACAGACTCAATACCATAGCTTATTGAAGTTCTGTTCATTGTGTATGAATTGAATGAGAATTTGACATCATTAAGTGCCTTTATAAGCTCTGGATTACCGAAACAGTAACCTATTCTCATACCAGCCATTGAACGTGATTTAGAAAATGTCTGTACAACTAACACATTTTCATACTTATTGACAAGCTCCATTGCTGACTTTCCGCCAAAATCAATATAAGCCTCATCAACAATAACAACTACATCCTGATTATGTTTTATAATATCTTCAACCTTATCAAGTTCCATATAAAGTGCTGTAGGAGCATTAGGGTTAGGGAATACCACTCCGCCATTCTCCTTGTAATAATCTTCTGGAATTATATTAAAATCCTTATCAAGCGGCTGCTTCTCATATGGAATTCTGTAAAGGTCAGCCCATACACTGTAGAAAGAATATGAGATATTAGGAAACAGTATTGGCTTGTCTGAATTAAAGAATGTCAGGAAACACATTGACAATACATCATCAGAACCAACTCCTACGAATACCTGATTATCATTCATTCCATAATAAGCTGCAATTGCATGTACAAGGTCTGTAACCTCAGGGTCCGGATAAAGCCTTAAATCACTGATATTCATTCTCTCTGCTGCCTCAAGCACCTTATGTGTTGGAGGATATGGATTCTCGTTGGTATTAAGCTTTACAACATCTTTAACCTTAGGCTGCTCTCCCGGCACATATGGCTCAACTCTTCTGATATTCTTCTCCCATGTCTTCATATATAAGTCCTCTTCTTTCACGAATAATTATAATCCCATCTCTTTAGCAACTTCTGCAAAATGTGGTAATGAATTAACAATTGTCTCATAAGATACACAGTATGCAATTCTAACATATCCAGGGCATCCAAATGATGACGCAGGAACCATAAGGATATTGTGTTTCTTGGCTGCCTCACAGAAAACAGTTTCATCTTCAACAGGCGACTTTACGAAAAGATAGAAAGCTCCCTCTGGCTTTACACATTCAAAGCCTAACTTTGTGAGTCCTTCGTATATTGCCTTTCTGTTCTTGTCATATGCCTCAAGATTAACCTGTGCATCAACACATTTTGCAACAACTCTCTGCATAAGTGAAGGTGCATTAACGAATCCTAAAATTCTTGTAGCTACAGAAGCTGCCGACTTAACATCTTCTGAATCAATAACCTCATCAGGAATAACAAGATATCCGATTCGCTCACCTGGAAGTGAAAGCGACTTACTGTAAGAATAACCAACAATAGTATTGTCGTAATATTTAGTAAGATATGGAACATCAACACCATCATAAGCTAACTCTCTGTATGGTTCATCTGCTATTAAGTAAATCTCTGTTCCGTACTCCTTCTGCTTCTTATCCATAATAGCAGCCATCTTCTTTATAGTATCCTCTGAATATACAACACCTGTCGGGTTATTAGGATTATTAACGATAACAGCTCTTGTCTTAGGTGTTATCTTTGCTTCAAACTCGTCAAGCTTAGGCTGGAAATCCACAGTATTAGGTGAAACAACCACTAATTTTCCACCAAAATTACTTACATAATTCCTGTATTCACCAAAGAATGGTGCAAATGTAATAACCTCTTCGCCCGGATTAAGTAATGTCTTGAATATTGTGTTAAGTCCGCCTGCTGCTCCAACAGTCATTACAATATTAGTATGGTTAAAATGTGTTCCAAATCTTCTATTAAGTGACTCAGCTATTGTCTGTCTAACATCCTCATATCCTGCATTACTCATATAGCCATGTATAAATGTTGATTCTTCATTATCTACTATATCCTTAACTGCTTCATTAACCTCTGCAGGTGCTGGAACATTAGGGTTACCAAGTGAAAAATCATACACATTCTCTTCTCCGTATAACTTGGCAAGTCTGTTGCCTTCCTCGAACATTGCACGGATTACCGAACTGTTTTTTACTAAAGAAACCATTGAATCAGCTATCATTGTTTATATCCTCCAAAAAAAATATGACTACATTATAATCAAAATCATTTGATTTTACAACTTTCAATACATTCAATCATATGCTATTATTTATAATAGTTTTAAATTTATAATCTGGGGGATGAATATCATGTCTAAAGTTCTTTATTCAATATACAGATATATTGTTTTAGGATTGTTTCTCGTCATAAACATATGGCTGTTTCTGCTTAGCATTTTCAGCACCAGTAAAATGACTACTGATGCAAGTGAATATACATATTACACAGGAGATTATGTGTGGGTTCACCTTATAGTACTTGCCTGTATTGCAGTCCTTACCTATATTCTCGTAAAGAAAAAATTATTTACCATTCTTAACAGATACCTGACTGATAACGATAACGCCTTCAGAAAAGTGCGTAACATTTGTCTGATAATCATTGGAATCACAGGGGCAGTCTGGGTTATTCTTACACAGTCGCATGCTGGTGCTGACCAGTATTATGTGCTTGATGCCGCTGCTGGCCTTAGAAGCCATGACTATACAATGTTTATGCGTGATGGATATATAGCCAAATACACTAACCAGATTGGGCTTTTATTCATTGAATACATTATTGGTTTCGTTGTTGGTGACTATAACTACATATTCTGGCAGCTTTTAAATGTCATAATGATAGTATTCACTTACAAAATGCTGGCAGATTTATTCTCAATATGGAAATTGCCACGACTTGCATCTGTCTTATTCCTTGTCCTTGGTATACTGTTTTTCCCATGGACACTTTACAGCGTATTTATATACGGCAATATAGCCGGCTTATTTTTTGCTGTCATGGCATTTAAATATACAATGCTTTTTGTTGGCTCATCCAATACAGACAATTCCATACATATCTCATATATTGCGGTCACTGGAGCTGCTATGATGATGAGCGTCATGGTTAAAAGTAATTATCTTATATTTATGATTGCTCTTATTTTATATACAATTGCCGAAACATTAAGACATAAGAACATACAGATTATTCTTGTTACATGTGCCATAGCTGCAGGATTTGCCATACAGGCAGTTTTTCCTAAATTAATCATAGAGAAAATATCTGGATATAATCTGGATAATGGAGCTTCATCATGGACATGGATAGATATGGGACTCCACTCGACAACCGCAACTGTATATGCCGACGGATGGTATAATTCCAGAATTGCATCTCTTTATGAAAGAAATGATTATGATTCAAAAAAGGAAGCCCAGGCAGCCAAAGCAGATATTAAAGGTTACATAAACAACTATAAAAGCGATCCTAATGCATTTACATCTTTTCTTTCAAAGAAGATTGCATCCCAGTGGAATAACCCTGGTTTTCAGTGTTTCTGGATAACTAATGTCAGAAACAGCAGTATCACGCAAAGTGGTTTTATTACAGATATTTTATCATTAAAAGGTGGCATACCTTTTATGAATTATCTTAATATACTGCAAAGTATAATTTTATTTGGAAGTATGCTATATGCTGTTTATGCTCTGTTCTTTAATTCAGCTCCAGCTTCAACCGTACTTCCACTGACATTTATAGGTGGTTTCATATTCCATATATTCTGGGAAGGAAAATGCCAGTACACACTTCCTTATTTTGTATTGCTGCTTCCTTTGAGCATTATTGGATTTTTCTATATGGCGAAAGTCTTTATAGATTTTTCAAAGAAACACATATATCATTGTGCATCTGGCTTAATAGTCCTTATATTAGTCACAATCATATTTAACCACTTTATAATAATTAACCATGACAATAAAAGTTATAAAGAATATAAGGATTATACTATAAAAGTTGAATCTGGTGAAATAACTGAAACTGATAACTGATTATACATCTGGGAGGTTATATGTGTGAAAATAAAAAAAATTGTTTATATATTGTAATTCCATGCTACAACGAAGAACAGGTTCTGCCTGTTACTTCAGGTATGTTTCTTGATGAACTTAACCATCTTATCAAAGCCGGCAAAATCAGTTCTGGCAGCAGGATAATGTTTGTCAATGATGGAAGTTCTGACAGTACATGGGATATAATTACGGATTTATCAAAGAAGGATGAACATTTCATCGGAATAAGCCAGAGCCGTAACCGCGGACATCAGAGCAGTGTGCTTGCCGGTCTTATGGAGGCTTCCCAGTATGCTGATATGACTATATCTATAGATTGTGACGGACAGGATGACATTCATGCAATGGAAGATATGGTTGACGCTTACCACGATGGCTGTGACATCGTATATGGTGTAAGAAATGACCGTTCAACAGATACATTTTTTAAAAGAAACACAGCTAAAGGCTTCTATAAAATCATGGCAGCACTTGGCGCAGAAACTGTATATAACCATGCTGATTACAGGCTTTTATCAAAGCGTGTGATTAATGAACTGGCTCAATTCAAGGAAACTAATCTGTATCTGCGTGGACTTATCCCGCTTGTCGGTTTTAAGAGCACAAGCGTATATTACTCAAGAAGCGAGCGGCTTGCCGGCAAGTCACATTATCCATTCAGCAAAATGCTTAACCTTGCCCTAAACGGCATAACAAGCCTTAGTGTAAAGCCACTCCGTCTTGTTATGTCTCTTGGTATTATCGTATCAATCATCAGCTTTATTGGTGTAATCTGGGCTGTTATTGATAATCTTCTTGGCAATACCGTTACCGGCTGGGCAAGCACGGTATGTATCGTATGCTTCATGGGGGGAATACAGCTTATGTGCCTCGGGGTTATCGGGGAATACATTGGAAAGATATATATGGAGGTCAAGCACAGACCAAGATTTATAATAAGCGAAAGAACTTATGAGTGCAATGAATCTAAAAATCAGTAATAAAAGCGGGGAATATAATCCAAGACTGATGTAGATTCATTATACATGCCTGATGAGTGATACCATAGACTTATTTCCCATAAAACATTCATATATGTGTTTCTTATAGGTAGATTATAGGTTCATCTATTAAAATAAACGTGAATTAATTATGTAACTACCTATAAGTGAGTATATAACATATTTCTTATAGGACACAACCACTACGCTATCAGGACGGGTACAATCAGATTAAATACCAGCACCATCAGTATGTCTGATAGATAAATGTTTCTATAGGCTGCCAATGTTATTATTATTCTTATGGCTATTATTATCGCAGTCATTACTGCACATGGTTTTATTTTCTTTTTTGTTATGAATATCCATAGCTGCATCCTGTCTATCGGCATGTTTTTCAGCAGTTCTCTTGTTGTTATTCTTTTTCTGTTAGTGCTGTATGCTTCCTGATAAGATTTGTATTTCATGACCATATATGTCACGCCAAGAAGGTAAAACATGTACCCAATCAGAACTACCTTCATGTCATTGTTCAAATCACTGAAATCTATCATTTTATTAGGTTCACATGCTAATATTCCTGATATTATGAAGAAAAATATGGCCAGAAACTTCTCTCCTACATTATCCGGAAACCATGTATTTTCTTCTTTAAAGAACTTTTCTAATTTTTCCTGCTGTTTGATATCTGTTTTGATAGTCATTTTCTCCTCTTTCCTGTGCTGTTCTCACACTGTGCATTCAATACTTTCGCTGAACTCTCCCAGTCTGCCGCCCTCCATAACTGCCACATAATCCGTATCCTTCATAATCTCTGTCATGTCATGTGTTGTCATAATCACACAGCATTCCTGTGCTATAAGTTCTCTTAACATGTCAAATAATTCTATCTTAAACACTGCATCCATGCCTGCTGTTGCTTCATCAAGAAGATACAGCCTGCTGTGATGTGCTATTGCAAACGCAAGCTGGAACTTCATACGCTCACCTCTTGACATACGCCACAATGTCGTTGCAGTGCTGACATTCATCTTTTTCATACATTCATTAAACAGTTCCACATCAAAATCATCATACACAAGTCCCAGTATATCAGCATTCTGCTTTCCGGTACGGTTCTCGAAGAATACATTATCCTCTGACACAAAACCAATGATTTCCATTGCTTTTGAATGATTCCTTTCAAGCTCATAGCCAGACATCTTTATGCTTCCTGTGTACCGTTTTCTCTGTGCTAAAATGTAATTAAACAATGTGGTTTTGCCGGCACCATTCTTACCTGTAATTGCATATATGTATCCATTCTCAAATTTCGCACTTATGTCTTTTAATTTAAATCCAAGTCCTTTTCCTGTAACATTTTCTAATGTCAGTGCAATATTCTCCATTTCTATTTCTCCTCATACAAAGTGCGAATCATATCCACTAAATCATCACAGGAAAGCCCTGCATTTTTTGCTTCATATATGATTTCCTGAGTTCTCTTTTCTATCATCATAAGCTGCTTTTCTTTCAGATAATCTGTGTTGTATTCACACACATAAAATCCTTTTCCAGCAACTGAGCGGATAAGCCCTTCTTTTTCAAGTTCTTCATAAGCCCTCTTGGTTGTTATCACACTTACCTGCAGGTCTGCTGCCAACGCCCTTATTGAAGGAAGTGCCTCGCCGGATTTCAGTTCCCCAGTTACTATCGCATTCTTAAGCTGCATTATTATCTGCTCGTATATTGCAAGCGTTCCCTGTGGCAGGATATTTATATTAATGCTCATAAAACCACCTCTTCATAAACTGCCGCCGACTTAAGCTTTCTTCTCACATTTCTTATATAACCTATGCATACTGGAAACTCTATAAGCACCATTATTGAATATAAAAAACGTTCTTCAATAATCGGCGTAAATGAACTCATTAATATATCAAACTGCCAGCAGTCAGTAATTGTACATATAATTATAAGTGCCATAACATATGATAACAATCCATCTTTTTTGCCATATGGAAGCAGCGTGCTGATTATAAATGCATTTATAGTAATATATATAAATACAGACGCACTGAATCTTACTGCCATCATCATAAATATATTGCCAATCGTCAGTATCAGCATGTGTACTGCCACTCTGAAGATATAAGAGTTTCTCACCAGCTTTTCACGCTCATTGGTTGTAAGCGGGCATACATAATACATTGTTCTTAATTCGGCAGGGTGTGTGAATATTGAAAGACAGCAGATAGCAAGAGATATAAAATACCCTGAAGCAATTACTAATTGAGCCCATCCGGCTGTTTTAATAATCTGTGCCACGAATATAAGCTGTACCGCTAAAAAATTAAATATTGCTGAATTTCCGTGTTCATATGATGCCTTGAAATTCTCCCAATGCCATCCATATATATAATCCCTCATTAAGTATTTCATATTACACTTTCACCTCTTTTACTGTAATGATACATGAATTCTTCCAGTGTCGGAACTGTTACCGTAAGTGCACCATCATACTTTGAATATCCATGATTGACTACAAGTGCTTTAGTTCCGTATTTCCTGTCCTCTACATGTATGATGTCTTCCTGCTTAAGAAGTTTCACTTTATAGCTTTCTCCTGATATTATCCTGTACTTATCCCTGAAGCTTTCTATATCTCCTGAATATACAAGTTCTCCCTTATCAAGATATATAAGATAATCTGCAATCCTGTCTAATTCATCCAGTATATGTGATGCAATAATCACACTTTTCTTACCGCTTTCCATAAACTGCATAATCACATTCAGGAAATCCTGTTTAAAATCAGGATCAAAATTAGCTGTCGGTTCATCAAGTATCAGATACTTTGGGTCTGTTGATAATGCAAATGCAAACTGTGCCTTTATCTTCTGTCCCTTCGATAATTTTCCAAACTTTATCCTTCTATCAAGTCCAAACCGTTCAAGATACTCCATGTAGATGCTTTCGTCATATCTGCTGTAAAACCTGCCATAACATCTTCCATTCTCTAAAAGTGAAAGTTCTGAATTCATAAGTTCATTGACTGGTACTATTCCTGTAATATCGCGGATTCTCTTCTCGCTTTCCGCTTCCTGATAATTCAATCCATCAATTACAACCGTTCCCTCGTCCGGTCTGCAAAGCCCCAGTATCATCTTAATAAGAGTAGTCTTTCCTGACGCATTCTGCCCCACAAGTGCACATATGTATCTATCAGGAATCTCTATTGAGATGTCCTTCAGTCTGAAACTTCCTAATCTCTTATTAACTCCACTCAAAGAAATCATTCTTCTGCCTCCCCAAAACACAGTCTTACACATAACAGCTATACACCTGATATACTATTTTTGTACATACACTGTATATATATACATATACAGTACATGCACACATTTGTCAAGCAGTTCTTGCTTTATTTATATTTATGTGTTTATTTCCGCTTCCGTCCTATAAGAATCTTCATACCTGTTGATTTATAGGTAACTTTTCATATAATTCACGCTTTTTCAGCCCGTAAATACCTTTTTCTCAGTCAAGTCCAAATTTGTGTGTAAATTCATCTTTCAGTTATGTGGTTTTATCT
>ERZ1034901.124-NODE-124-length-60327-cov-56.581298_pt1 | contig 60327 bp, 91 predicted proteins | sample MGYA00520628_ERZ1034901 | MGnify/ENA primary metagenome ERZ1034901 (study PRJEB33766, sample SAMN09781783) | gut metagenome | biome: gut microbiome | host: Homo sapiens | place: Madagascar | study: EMG produced TPA metagenomics assembly of the PRJNA485056 data...
ATTTATATATATATTATTGGGGTCAATTTTTGACCTACCCCCCGTCAATTTCTGACCTGGGGGTGGGTCAATTTCTGACCTACCCCCCAGGTCAATTTTTGACCCACCCCCGTCAATTTTTGACCCGGGGGTGCAATTTGGGGACTGGTCAATTTCTGACCCGGCAGAGTAATTATTTATCGCTTCGAGGTCAACTCTATATCTGTTAAATTTAACTCCGTTTATATCTTCTTGCCTTTTAACGATAAAGCCTTGGCTTATAAGCTCGTTGAGTGCCTTCGTAATGGTATTCTTTGATGCTCCGCCAAGCCATTCTCTGAGATAGCTTATGCTACCTGTAAACTCGGATTCGCCGTCCTGAGAAAACCCGTATATTACCGCAAAAATCATGAGCTGGTTGCCTTTAAGTTTTAAGTCGGTGATCATCCAACCCTGAATAATCACAAAATTGCTACGTTTTATCTTATTTCCCATATCTTATAATCTCCTGTAATCAAATCCTGGATACCCGCAACCTTCGCCGTCACCGTAATGTATGATAACTGACTGCATATCAAGACCGTATTTATCGGCAATATTTCGCCTTCTTATCGTAAGACAGTCACATTCAGTCAGTGTTTCGTAACCGATAAAGCCTTCCTTATCTTTCTTCACGTTTACTTCCCAGTAATAGCCGCGATTCTTGCAAATCTTGCAGTCATATATAGTTGGGTCTAAATCGCCTTCCCTGTGATTTCTCATAGCCATTTGCTTGACCATATCTTCTTTGACTAACATGTGTTCACCTGCCTTTTGGTTTGTGCAGCACGCCGCCATGAGCAGCGCACTGCATGATCTATGATAAAAAATTATAAGGAGATGTGTTTTGCCGGTTTAGAACGGAATATCGTCTTCCTCTATCATCTCAAACCCTTTAAGTATACCTTCCATCGGGTTTGATGCTATAGGTCTGTTAAAGCCTGAATCATTGAGTTTTTTATCCGTTGGAACTACATAGTTTCCTGAACGTATATCGTCTATGTTCTTAGCCTTTATTGGCTTAACTGAGTTTCCTATACTGCCGTCATTTTTGCGGTATTCTTCGTTACCGAATACCATACCTACAAGTTTGCCGTTGAAGCTCTCACAAAAGCCCTCACCCCACTTAGGTTCAAAACCCGGATTACTTTCCTTTACCGATTCTACAAGGTTCTTAAATCCGCCATTCGTGTTACCATCTTTGTTAAGCGTCAGCTGATAGAACTTACAACGCCACTTTTTATCTTCTTTCGTATCAGCCTTATACTGATTCATAAAGTGATCTTTAAATTCACCTTCAGCAATATCTAAACTGAGCACGACCATCTGATTGCCTGCTTTGCTTTCAGTCTCAGACATTCTCATTATCTTACACACATAACCGTCTGCCGGAAGCGGAGTAAAGTCTCCAAATCTCTCAGCTGTATTGTAATCACTTGGCATGTTTATCATCTTCGTATTTCTCCTTTAATATTCTTCCAGTGCTTTGAGTACCTGTACTATATCGTTATCTATAACAGCTTCGTTGATTGCACCCATAGGTGTTTTAGCTGTTGAATTGTTTGCCTTTGTCTCAAACACATATCTGCCATCGAGGCTCTTTGCTAATAAAACTGTCGGGAACTTAGATTCAAGCGTTATCTTATCCAGCTTCTTTCCTGACGTTTTTATGTGGGTAAACATGTATCCACTATCTTCCCTGTCTGTCTGCGTGTGAGCGACAAATATTACAGTCAGGTCGTCGCGCATAGTCAGTGCATAGTCTATGATCGTGTATATCGCATAAGCTAAATCCCGCCACTTGTCAAAGCCTTTATCTTTCATACGCCGCATTTCATCTGCGACCATGATTCCGTTGATAGTGTCTATTATGATCGTCTTGATGTGTTTAAACTTGTCACTGCTGTCAACTATCTGTAATGTACTTAACACAACATTTTGATCGTCTGTTTTTATGTAATTCTTATTTGCACCGTTGTACTGTTCTTTCCAGCCTTTCCACGAAAGTCCCTTCTTGTCGCAGTCAAAGTACATTGTTGTCTTTGGGTCGAGATTACGCATTGAAGTTGTCTTTCCTGCGCCGCTCTCACCCATTATCGCTATTATTTTTGCCATTGCCGTACCTACTTTATTGTCATTGATAAGTTTTCTTCTATATGTGCTCCGAGCAGTCCGTCAGGATGTTCCTTTAAGTAAGCTTTTATCTCAGCCTTCATAGGCTGCGGTTCTTCCTGCTTTAAGAACTTAGTGGGTAAAAGACTTATATCGTCTATTTCTACCTTGCTCGACTTACGCCATGTCACATTGACCTGTGGTGTACTGAACTTTTCACCATCGAGGTGGTATTTAAGCCAACGGTCAAGGCTCTCTATTGTCCTCTCAGAACTTTTTCTGCGTTCGGCAAGGTTCTTTTCCTCTGCTTTGAGCATGTCAGCCTCAGCGGCTAAATTTTTGCGCCATAAAGCTACGCCCTCTATCTTCTTTTCGCGTTCTATTGACAACCTTTCAAGTGCTTCATCGTCAAGAATCTCACCCGTTTCCATATCGAGGCAAGCAAGTATGTCGTTGTTTATCTCATACAGTGGTCTCATTAGTAATCTATCCCCTTTCTTGGTATAGGCACGCCGTCAGCGCCGTTCTTATCCGTCAGAAAATCAATAATAAGTTTTGCTTTTGTTTCCATAGGTATTTCTTCTACTTCTTTATAAGTGCAATCTGTGATTTCCATGTATGCACCATTTAAAAACATATCAAAAGCTTTTGATGGATGCCCAAGCTTTATCAATGTTTCTCCAGATACTGCGCTCATCCCCAACATTGCAAAATCAGTAGCGATTTCGCTTGCTAAACCCTCAATTTTTAACTCGCCTCTATCTGTTTTTATCATTCCTACCCCCTAAAAGCGCAGCTGCTGCAAGCGCAGATGCTATCATAGTAACAGCGTCTTTAAATCTACCACGATCTGATTTTTCATCATTTTCTTTATCTTCCGTTTCGGATTCTTCTGGATTAATCATCTTCTCGAACTCTTTTATATCTTCCTCCATCTTCTTTTCAAAGGCTTTCATTCCGTGTTCATTGATGTACAGCCCATCTTCGAACTGATGTTAGTATATAAATAGTCCAAATTAAAATGAGATTTTTCCCTGATCCAGTATATAATACAATTATTAGGAGGTACTCGTTTATGCCACGTAAGTCCAAGCAACATGATAAGCAATTCAAGCTGGACGCTGTCCAGTATGTTAAGGAACATCCTGACCTCACTCAGGTAGAATGCGCCAAAAATCTTGGTATCAGCATCACAACTCTTACCCGTTGGCTTTCTCAATTCAGAGAGCACGATGGCGACATCCCTGTTAGAGGCTCAGGTAATTATCAATCAGATGAACAGAAAGAGATCGCACGTCTCAAACGTGAACTCCGTGATGCTCAAGATGCCCTTGATGTATTAAAAAAAGCCATCAGCATTCTGGGCAACGATTAACAGTTGCTATCTATACCGAAGTAGCTGCAAAGGCAGAGATCTCCAAAATTACCGGACGCCGCATCTCTGTCTCCGGAATGCTTAAATTTTTAGGCGTTTCCCGTTCCGGTTATCGCGCTTTCCTTCTACATAAGCCATCTGCCTCTCAACAGCGCAAAAACGCTATTAAAGAGAAGATCCAGTCTATCTATGACGATTCAAAGCAAAACTACGGTGCTCCCAAGATCACACACGAGCTTCGTAAGTCCGGCGAGATCATCGCAGAACGCACTGTTGGTAAATACATGAAGGAAATGGGCATCCGTGCTCAATGGATCAGGCCCTGGACATCAACTACCAAAGATTCCGATTTCAGTAACGAGCTTCATAATATACTCAATGAGCAATTTAACCCAGAGCGTCCTAATGCTGTCTGGTGCACTGATATCACTTACATATGGACTTACGAAGGCTTTGTTTATCTTACAAGCATAATGGATCTTTATGCCCGTAAGATCATCTCATGGACTCTATCTGATAGCATGGAAGTATCATGTGTTATCAACACGATCAACAAGGCTAAAGAAAGACGCAGCACCGTTCTTCCATTGATCCTTCATAGTGACCGTGGCAGTCAATATGTTTCAAAAGCATATCGCCAAGCCACTGAAAAATATCAGTTAAGCTACAGTTATCCAGGATATCCCTACGATAATGCATGCATCGAATCATTTCATGCCCTGATTAAAAGAGAATGGCTGAACCGATTCAAGATCATGAATTACAGACAAGCATATTGCCTTGTTTTCGAATATATTGAAACTTTTTACAATACTGTCAGAATTCACAGTCATAACAACTATATGTCTCCAAATGAATTCGAGGATTTGTATCTTTCTACATCTGGCGAGAGAATACAGAAGAACATGAGTTGATCATGAGAAATCTCCCATTTTAATTTGCACTAAATCTTGACTTAGGACCAAACGCCTGCTTTAAAAGTACCGCAGGCATATTCGCTGCTAAATTAGATGTAAGCTGTGCAAACTCGAACGCAATACGTCCTAATTCTCCTTCTACTTTGACCTGGCATCTGTCGTCGCTGATTTCGCTTCTTATCATTTTTTTATTCCTCCACTTCCGCGCCAAACATAGCGCACTCAAACTTCCTGTCGAGATACACTCCCTTTTCAAGTGCCTCTCTCTTTAACTCGTAACTGCTTTCCTTGTACAGCAGTTCCTCAAACCGTGTGAGCGGTATAGTCACTGTCTCAGTCATACACATCCACTCGCCTTTCACTCAGCCAATCCTCCACGCATCCGCGGCACATCCTGTAACCTCCGATTATGTAGAGATAGCTGTCATTGCTCCATCTGCTGTAATCATCGACCGGCTCGCCGCATATCTGGCACTGCGTCTCAGCACGTATCCTCGGTTCAGGCGGCTCTATCGGTAACTCATGCATTATGTAACCTTTCCTCTCTGTATTCCTTTACACATGCTTTAGCGCAGTGATAGAGGAATACCGCAAATACGGACACCAGCAGGTCACCAAATCCGGTGCCTATATCCCAGTATCCTCTTGACATAAAGGCTGACGTACCGTAAACTATGTCAATGAGGGCGACTTGAATTAATTTTAATTTCATGTTGTGCTCCTTTTCTTCTGCGGTAGCTGTGTCTCAAACATTTAGCTGCCGCTTTTTTATTGCTATAACGTTATCTTCTTTCTGCTCACTATCACGTCAGCTATATCGCCGATGAAGTAGCGTTTCTCTCTGCCGACCGGCATGTAGTCCACGCCCACAAGCATCGGTTTTAAGGTATTTACTGACATGTTCAGCAGTTTAGCTGCATCTTTGATATTCAACAGCAAACGCTCGTTTCCTTCGAGATCGCGTGACAGCTGTTTCTTTACTTCTGTTTTTGTCATGTGCCTACTCCTTATCGTCCTGCAAATCAGTTTCCTTAATGATTCTGTTTACAGTTATATTCAAAGCGTCTGCAACCTTAATGAGCTTATCAACGCTTGGAGAAGATACTCTCCATTTGTTGATAATTCCCTGTGACAGCCCAGCTTTTCTTTCAACGTCAGCCATTGTGAGATTCCGCTTAGCCGCCAAGCGTGATATTGCCGCGTAATAATTTCTCGTTTCTTGTCGCAAATTGTCACCCCTCTCTTTTTTAGTTGGAATATTTTCAATGTTATAATTGACTTACAGTTGAAAATATTCTATTATCTAATTGTTTGTAAAATAATTATGATTGGTAGAATATTTTCGCCGTCTACTCTTTTATTATAGGAGAAAATTTTCAATTAGTCAATACAATTTAGGCGAAAATATGCAACTATTTTTTAAACAAGGAATGTAGAAATGAATATTAAAGAAAACATATTGAAAATTTGCAAAGAGAGAGGCATTTCGGTTTACAAGTTAGAAAAATCCGCAGGGCTTTCACATGGCTATGTTGCCAAATTAGATAAGTCCAAACCAGCAAGTGATAAACTTCAAAAAATCGCTGATTTTTTTGAGATTCCTATGGAACGGTTGCTTAACAGTGAAGATTCAGAGAAAAATACTTCATCTGTACAAAATGTAGAAGTTGATGAGTATATCGGAAATATATTGTGCAAGTTAAGAAACCCTTCAAGTAACGCAGGCGTTATGTACCTCAAAGGAACTAAACTCACAGACACACAGATAGAATTGCTTGCTGATGATCTCGAAAGTGCCCTTAACAGAGTTATCAAATTGAGTGAAAGGAGAAAAAGTGAAGAGTGAGATTGCTAAAACAGTACAGAACTTAGTGTCGGAGTACGGAACGAATGACCCGTTCGAGCTTGCTGATGCACTCGGTATCCTGATAGTGCCGTCAAAAGCCTTGAATGGCTGTACGATGGATTTACTCGGATATCCTGTAATATTCCTCGGAGAAAGCCTGAACGACTTCGAGAGGCGTTATGTGTGTGCTCACGAGCTTGCACACAACGTGTTACATGATATAGAACAGTATGACCTACTCATGAACAGTACGTTCTTTAATGAGGATAAGATTGAAGTTGAAGCTGACACCTTCGCTGCCGAACTCCTCATTTCAGATGATGTGAGCACAAAGTATCCCGGCTTTACACTTGAACAGGTCGCAGCATCGGAGAACGTACCACCTGAGCTTGTGAGGTTGAAGTTTGGGTTGTCTTAATTTTTTTAAGGATATAATTTACTTTTTTATTATTAAGTTATTTTTTATAAGGAAGTTTTATCTTAGAGACTAAATTAACATGATATATACGATACTTTCAGCGATGCTCCCGGTTACTATATTGTCAATAGCATGGGTTGCACCTATTCAAGAAAAATTGGAGTTAAAGATGGAAAACAAGGTAGGTTCTATAGTCTGTAGCATAATCATAACATTATTTCTTATCGGAACAACTGGCTTAGTGGGTTATAATATCGGTTACGATAAAGGATATGACAAAAAACCAGCTCAAACCCAACAGGTATCTTCAGAACAGTGGAATGAAATCTACAGTGAGGGTCATTCTGCCGGATATGCATTAGGTTATGCTGATGCACAAGAGGCAGAAGTGCCGCAGGAAGCAGGATATATAGCAAGCGCACACTCCAACAAGTTTCATTATCCTAACTGCCGTTATGTCAATCAGATAAGTGAGGATAACATAGTTGCATATTCATCAAGAGATGATGCTATAGCCGATGGCAAAGAACCATGCTCTGTATGTCAGCCTTAAACCCGTCGAAATCGACCAGTTTAAAAAATAAAAATAGCCGTCCGCACAGACAGCTATTTTTATTTACATGGTTATACAAACAAATAATCAGATAAAGCATACAGAAAAAGCCCCACCTGACCTACATCAATAATCTACGCTGGAACGTAGACCTTCGGTCAGACAGAGCTTTTCTGTAACATTCGCAATCTAACTTTAGAAAGGAGGCGAAAAAACAAAAAAACATTTCTCGCAATGGTGGACCGTGGAGGACTCGAACCCCTGACACTTCGGTTATGAGCCGAACGCTCTGACCAACTGAGCTACCGGTCCGTGTTATTACTGGCTGGGGCAGGCGGACTCGAACCGCCGTATGGCGGAGTCAAAGTCCGCAGCCTTACCACTTGGCTATGCCCCACAGTAAGTAGAAAGTTAGGTTTAATTGTGTATGTGTTATTTAAAAGAGGTACATTATGTGGTTGCAGGAACGGGAATCGAACCCGTGACCTACAGGTTATGAGCCTGTCGAACTGCCGCTGTTCTACCCTGCTATGATGAGTGGAAAGCTGGAGACTATCCACTCACGTAGTATATATCGCTAATCATGGAGTGACCTTAACGGGAGTTGACCGCTAAATCGTATAACTTTACACCCAAATGAGCAAAATATCAAGGAGTGATTAAAAAATGGCGAAAAAGTACAAGATAAATCGGAAGTTCCGATTTGAGGGCAAGGATTATTGGATACACGCTGACACTGAAAAAGAGTTTATCGAAAAGAAGATTCGCAAGCAGATAGAACTTGAAGATGGTCGGAAGAAGATTGACAAGAATATGTTATTCAAAGACTGGATAGACGAATGGTTTGTTACATATGTAGAACCTACTGTGAGTGTAGATACCGCTTATTCATATAGAAATGTTCTGAAGAACCATGTTTTACCTGTGCTTGGCACTATGCGTTTATCAGACATTCGACCGCTGCATGTACAAAACATGCTCAACAACATGACTGCACGTTCTAAAAAAATGCTGAAGCGCGTCAAACAGTTGACCGATAACGCGCTTGAAGATGCACGACGGAACAGGCTTTTGATTGAAAATCCTGCTAAAGATGTTGTTGTTCCCAAAGGGAGTGAAAGCACACGCCGCTCTATTACGGATTATGAACGAAAGCATATACTCAATGTATGCCAGTACCATCGAGGCGGAACGTTTATTTATTTGATGTTATACGCAGGTCTGCGTACTGGTGAAGTTTGTTGTTTAAAGTGGAAGGATGTACACTTTGACGAATCATACATTCAAGTTGAATCCACGCTTAAACGGATAGGCAAAGTTGAAGGTGTGACGAAAACTGAAGCAGGAGTGAGAAAAGTTCCGTTGAGCAAGCCGCTTCGTGATTGGCTCTATCCTTTAAGAAAAAGTGCGTTTGAATATGTGGTAACGAAAACAAATGGTAAACGTATGGATTTTTCTGCTGTTCAAAGTATGTGGCGTTCATTCAAGCACGATCTGAATATAGATATGGGCTGTGAGACATACAACGATAAAGTATTACCGCCGTACCGTGTCGCCTCCGACCTTGTGATGTATTGTTTCAGACATACGTTTTGCACTGACCTGCAAGATGCAGGTGTACCGCTCAATGTAGCAAAGGAATTAATGGGACATGCAGATGTTTCTGTTACGGCAAAAATCTATACGCACGGCACTAAACGTTCACTTGACGCTGCACTCAACAGGATGAATGAATTCCATAGAGTTTACAACGAATAGTTAAAGTCAGGGTGCAACTTTAGGTGCAACCTTTTTGTGATGATGTATGACGATGTGTGACGGTTATTCGTATACCGCAAGACATAAAAAAACACCGTCCAATATTGAAATATCAACATTTAGAACGGTGTTTAATATCTTGGCGCGCCATGCAGGATTCGAACCTGCGACCTTCGCACAAAACATTGAAATTCCAACGTTTATTTGTATAGTTGCTACGCAGGGTGCAACTCATATATATAAATCATGATAACAAAAGCGGACGACCTTTTCAAGTTCTGAGGTCGTCCGCTTTTGTTTTGTTTTTAAAGATGTTCACACTGACAAGTCAGATTCTATCATGAAATCATGAAATATACAATTAACGCCATCTTGAATTGTACATTTGCTTTATATACATAGTCTGCATACTGCTACACCCGGCTTTCTTGCATGCCGAAATCAGACCGTTCTTTGTTATACCTTTCTTACCTGCCGCTTTAGATATCGTCAGCGCAGAATCCATTATGCTTTCATACATATCTGCTGTAACTCCTGCCTTTACTGCGCTTTGATAAACTTTAGTCATGTGGTCGAGCTTGTCATCGCTCGTGCCGGCAACAGCTACAGCTATGAGCGCAGCGTTATCACCGCCATTAGCAACTATGTTTAATGCCTTTGCTTTGTCTGTATTGTAATTCTTTGAAGTGCTATAAGCCTTTGTTATCTGTTCTGCGGTCACACCTGCGTCAGCAAGCTTCTTGTACGCCTTAGCGTAACCGTCATACCGCACGCCGACTATATCCTCTGACAGATATTCTTTCTGTTCATCGGTCAGTTCCGTGTTTGTGGCAAGTGCGAGCTTTTTAGCCGACTTATCGCCCTTGCTTACTTCGTTGAACGCAGCTGTATACGTCTCCGGCGTAAACCCTACACTATCTATATCTGACGGTATTATCTTCTCAGCATATGAGCCTTGCGGTGTACCGCCGCCCTTATAAGCCCTTACAAGGTCGTAAGTCATATCTGCTATGTGTTCGTATGCTTTGTTCATTTTCTTTGCTCTATCGCTGTATGACATGTTCAGGTCGTTCCTGTATGCTCTGATATCCGCAAAGTAATCTCCGACTGTTTTATAGTCAGGATCGTCACCTGAAGACTTGCTCATGGTTTTGCTAAACGCTGTAAGCCATTCCTTTTCCTCGTCAGTCAGCTTATCCGCAGCTTCAAGCGCAGTGAGCTTGTCTTTGATGTCGTAAGCCTCTGACGTATAGCGTGAACTCTTATCCTCATTGAATGTGTATTTAGCTTTGAGTGATTCTCCGAGACCCGCCCAACGTTCTGCCGGTCTGGTCAGCGGAAGTGCAATGTCACCGAATACGCCTGTAAGTTGGTCAATCGCATAGTCAACTCCCTTCGGAGTAGCAAGCACATTTAAAGCTTCACGCATAGCTTCAGGTCCTTTGTTTATTATTCCTGCTATCCAGTTAGCTATTTCTGATGTAGATTCGTCGGTAATTTCCATATATGTCTCAGGAGTTCCTAAAAGGTCTTCCTGTGCATTTGAAACTATGCTCGAACCATACCACGTTTTGTTGTTGCGTGCTTGAACGAGTGCCCAACCTACAGGTGATACCGACGGTATCAGCTGTTCCTTTAAGTAACCAAGAAATTCTTTCGTTACTGTAGAATCTCTCTCATCAGGATAGATATTATCAAGCACAATGTTTTGGAAGAGCGTTCCGAATAGTGCTGAAATTTCTCTATCTCGTGGAAGTTTTACCCATGTATCGCCCCATTTGAATATCCAGTAGTTATTCTTTGTGTACTCGCTTAATTCATCATATTCCTTGCGTTTTTCATCATCATCGCCGAACCACCCTGAATTAATGAACGCAAGCAGTACAGCTGGAATAGCCTGTGTAGCAAATGCGCGAGCGAGCTTTAATCGACCATTTTTAGTAGTGTACGTTTCTTTTGATGTAAGTAATGTTACAAACTGGTTTACGCCTGCGACCGCCGCTCCAAGGAACGGTACTGCTTGTCCTAAACGTTTTGTTTTTGCTCCCTTACGGTTAAAGTTTACTGTAGCCTCACGAGCTGCCTTACCTGCGGTCATAACTTCTCCTGTAGCGCCAAATTTACGCTTGTATGCTACATAACGTGGAGCGGATTCTACCGCAGTATTTAGCGCATCTATAAAGTGTGCCGCCCATACAAGCGGATTATGCGAACGATGAATACTTTTCATCACCTCACCAAGGGTGTCGCTATCCGCCATATATTTATGGTCAAATCCTGTAGTGGATTTGTACTGTTTATACATGTCGCTCTGATGTTTACTGCTGAACTCATTTTTGAGTGCCTGCCCCAGTGCAGTAATCCACTCTACTGGATACGTAAAGTTTTGATACCAGTGTTCGGCATCAGTATAAACCCAACCATGCTGAAAGTCTCTTATAGCATTGCTGATAGCGAATATCGGGTTCTGCGATGTAGTCAATGCGGAGAATACGCGTGTCAGCTTTGCTATATGTTTAAACATGTACTCTGTAGGCTGTACTGCCGTTATCGCCTGTGCAAGATACTCATCCATTATCCTGTAATAGTGCTTCTCGCCGTTGATAAGCGCAACTACAACATCCTTGTCAAGACCATTATCGGTAGGCACGAACTGCGTTATAGTGTCGTCTATAACATCATCTATGATATCACGGTTAGCAAGTTCAGCTTTAAGCTGCGCCTTTTCCTCATCGCTCATCCTGCTCCATTCGCCGCGCTGCTCTGCGCTCCACACATCATTAAAGATATGCTTAAATACTTTATTTTCAAGCCTACCTTTTATTTCTGTGGTATCGACCTGTTGTTTCTGTAATTTAACTTCCTCTTTTGTAACGAATTGACCTATACCGCTATGTACTGCCGCATCTTCACTTGTCCACAGCCTGTGGATAGTTGCCGCCACTTCATTATTATGATACGCCTTAACGATGTTGTTGACCTGTATCATGATGTTTTCTATAGGGTTATATATCTCCCTCGTAGAGCCTTTGAGTGAGTTATGTTTCAGCGGATTAACGCCCTTTGATACCTGACCGTTCGCATGGCGTGTATCCATAACACGGAACATTGGAACGTAATGTGGATACATGCTGCGCATCATTTCATATTTTTCTTCTGAGAGCAATCCTGTTTCTACCATCCACGAACGCATGAACGCATCATACCATTCATACACTGCGTCAGACTGCTGTTCAAACAGATTACCGTACTTGCTATCCATATCACGTATAAGCTGCTCATAAGCCGCTATATTATCGCCGCCTGTAGCATCCTGTGACATAGTTACCTGCCCCATTCTCTCACGATCTATAGACTGACGAGCTATGAGGTATAACGCAAAGTCGTTAAATGCGTTCTTCTTGCTTGTGCGTCCTGCCTTTGCACCCTTTTCTTCTGTGGCTTTGATTATATCGGCAAAACTCTCTCTGCCTGTAAGTTCTCCGTTTGGTTTTATAAAACCACGAGTTATGAGCGTATCTGTCACTGATGCGTTAGAACCTGCGAATTCAAGCGCGAGCTGTAAGTTTTCTTTCGGCGTGAGCTTGCGGCCCGATGCTTTTTCAATGTCCTTAACGACCTTTGAAGCCGCCCATGTCGAATCAATAAAGTTTTCTTGGAAGTTGCCGTATGCTCTGTCGAATCCCTGTATGAGCTTCCCCATTGCCCTGTTAGGCGTTTTAAGGTCGTGAACATGCAGCCTATCTTCCGCTCTGACTTCCTCTCTCGTCCTTATCTGACCACGCATACGTTCTGTTGTATTCTTTGTTGTGAATGCAAGTATATCAGCTCTGATAGCCTTGATATCTTTCAGCGTTTTCTTATCCAGCGCAAGCTCAAACGTTTCATAAAAATTACGATTCCGTGCATAGCTTCCCATCTCCCATGCAGTATCCGGCTCAGACAAATACTTCCATACGAAATCAGCTATAGTTTCCATCTGCATTTCTTCTGGGTTGTAGCCGCGCTGCTCCATCTCCTGTTTAAGACCCGGCACGCCGTTGAGCATATCCTGTACCCCGGCAGAACCGTTCAGCCCGAAATCCTTATCGAGCTTATGACCTAACTCATGTATCGTTATGCCAAGCTGTTCCTTTTCCTGCGTGTGTATCTGCGAGTGCATATTGTCAAACCAACCGAGGGTATTCCTGCCCATGTTGCGGTAACGTTTAGCGTAGATATTGACATGGAACGTCTTTCCTATTTCCTTTATGATAGAACCTATATTCTCAGCTATAGCCCTGTTCTCAGGTTTGATACTACGTATAGCCTCGTCCGTCTTACCGTAGTTCTGTCTTGCTTTAAGGTCGTTCAGGCTGCCGCGCAGAGGATTGTCTTTATTTGGTGCTGACTGCTGTTTCTTGCCGCGTGCTTTGAGTATGGTAGGCTCTTCGCTCTTAGATGATGGATTGAAATCTCTTAGTGTAGGTTCAACCAATCCAGTGCCTAAACCTTCATTGCGGTAAAAGTCTAACAACCCATCATGAAAATGACTGCCTAATGGATATGGAGTCGTAGTAGATTTGCTATTTTCAATCATGTATGTTTCGATACTGGCTGGTGATTGTGATTTGTAGTTAGGTATTTCAAAGAAAATTTGTTTTACAGGATTTTCTTTGTTTGTTCCATACAACTTTGCATACAGGCTGTTATCTTTAGCTACAAACTGTACTTTGTTATATTCGTAAGTATTATACTTGCCGTTACCATAGCTTCCTTTGCCCGCATCGTAGACCTTTGCATCTTTCCAAACAACACCTTTAGGCATTGTCTTTAAGCGTCTTATTATCCTGTTCGGTTCAGCTTCGCTTACTTTTTCTTCGGCATCTGAGCTTTCAGCACGTCCTTTTTCAGCTGTTCTTCCATCTTCTTTTTCAGTTCTGGATTTGCTTTCTCTATTGCTTTTCTCAGCTGATGTGCTCTTTTTACCTTTTCCATCTGACTTTTTCTTATTTTCACTTTCATTTTTTTCTGTTTTATTATCGGTATTTGCAGAATCTTGACGATTTTCTTTATTAATTCCTTCAGAATCTGAAATGTTTTCACTTTCTGTTTTAGATTCTTTTTCAGTTTCTGTTTCAGATTTAACTTCTTTTTCATCGTCCTTCTTGTCTTTCTTGTCTTCATCTGACAAGCTGCGGACATATTCCTCGGCTTCTTTTCTCGACTTGAATTCATCTTCGTAGTAACCGTCAGGGTCATAGACTGTAAATGTGCTGCCGTCGGAGCTTTCGTCTATAGAGTATCCGTTAAGGTCTGTGTTGTTCTGTTCCTGCTCGTCAACTGTTTCTGATTTAGATATATCTTCCGAACGTTCTCCGCGTGAAACTATATCACCGAATACTTCATAGAAATAGTCAGGGTTACTTATTTTAGAACTGTCATATATTATATGCTTACCATTTTTATCTGTAGCGTTTTTCCATTTATTTTCATGGGCTTTTTGCGCTGCTACATCAAATCCTGTATAATCAGGTGAAACATATTCTGATTTATCAGGTATTATCATTCCTGCTGCGTACTTATTTTCATTATGTCTTTTTATATTTCCATTTTTGTCAAAGTCAACATCATATTCTGCTGTAATCGTAGGCTCTGTATACTTGTCAAAATCATCAACTTTTATAAGCAAAACAGTGTTACTTTTAGGACTTTCACGAATTATATCATAATCAATATTTGGACCTACAGCTTGTATGGCTTTCTTTGCCAGTGATGAGTTATTTTTTTCTATGGCTGACTTGTGATACGTAACAGTGCTGCCCTTCTTCTGACCTACCACATAATCATCTACAGTCTTAGGTTCTTTCTTAGGTTGTGACTTAGGTTCTAACTTAGGTTCTTTTACATTTACTGGCTGAATTTCACTTACAGCAGACTGAGCAGCCGCAGATTCAACTGTAGGCTCTGCCGCTGTAGTTGTGTTCTGAGTTGCCGTTTTACCCGTAGACGCAACTTTCCCTGTAGTTGCGTTGTTGCTTTCAGCAACTTCAGATGCACTTTCAGAGAGAGGAACAACATCATCGGTTATATCTATTACAGGTGTAGCATCTTCTCCAACACTTTGAGCAGCGACTCTTGCATTTGAAGTTTCGCCATCTGCACTTTGAGTATCAATATCCGCATTATTATTTTCAGCATTTGCATTCTCCGTATCTTCTGCGTAAAGGTCACTGTCATTTGAGACTATGTTCTGTCCTGCCGCACTTGCAGGTATGCCGTTGATAACTTCGTTAGCCCGTGCTCTGACCGCAGCTGCGTACTGCCCGTCCTCTGACAGTACGCCGCTGTATAAAAGTGCATTTGAGTTTTTAAGATATTCCTTTATGTTAGTTTTCAGGTCTGTGTTTTCAGGGTCAGCTTTATACTGCTCTATCTGCATAAGGATGTCTGTAGACTTTTTTAACCATGCGTCCGTGAACTTCTGATTATTGTACCCTGTTTCATCCCTGCTGCTTGCTTTGCCGAAAGCGGTAGCGAGCCTGTGCGGAGCTTCAAGTCCTACATAATTATAGAATCTTGCTATGTCGTCATAAGTCTTTTTCTGATAGTAGTCCTGTATCGCTCCTTTGAGATTTGCCGCCTCAAGTGAGCTTACATTATGCCCCTTGCTTATCTCCTTTGCAGTCTCAGCGTATTTGCCGCCTAACCCTATCTCATTGGCAGTCTGAGCAAGGTCTTTCGCGTATGCTGTATTGCTGTTTATATTGCGACCTGCTGACGCTGTATTGAAAGCTGACGCCGCGCCACCCATCATGCCGCCTGCAAGTGCTCCTGTAGCCATAGCTTCTGCCGTCTGCTTGACGTACATATCCATAGCGGCTTGCTTTACAGCTTCCTTGTGTGACTTGCCTTCCTGCTCATAGTATTTGACTGTCTGACCGAAATTAGACTTATCCCCCATTATGATCTGATCTGCAAGGTTTTGAGTGATGTTTGCAAAGCCTTCGCCGCCTGCCTCTATCCCCATCTGTCGGAGCGTAGATATAGCAAAGCTCTTTACATCCTTAACAGGTCTGATGCCGCGTCCTACGTTGAATACGCCTTCTACCGCAGGTGATTCAGAGAGGAATTCTAACGCGCCGTTCACGATACCGTTCAGAAACGCCTGCTGTTGCGTACCGCCGCGAGAGAGCGTGTCAAGCACGGTATCGTTTGCTGATACTGTAGACATAGACAGCGTTACAAATTTACTTGCATTGCTGCCTGCGCCACCCAGGGTGGCAGTCTGAGCCGCCATATCAGCCATAGACATGACAGCGTTATACCCTACTCGTAAAGCAGGATTCTTTATCTTTTCAGATACCGCGCCGCGCACCTTTGAGCTGTAGCTCGATATCGCGTTCAGTGAATCGTTTGCGTCTATAGGCTTGTATTTAAACATCCCTGTAGCGTTCTTTACGCCTTGTATAGCGTTTCTTACAGCTGCCACCTGCGGCAGTGCTACATTTGCGCCTACGGATGCTATTGAAGCCATTACGGGACTTGATTTAACGTCAGTCTCTATCATTTTCTGAACGTTCTCAGCGTTCTTAGGATTGAGCTGAGTATACTCAAGCGATTCAAGATATTCTTTAGCCGCCTTCTTGCCGTGCTTTGCGTAGGTATAGTTATACATATCCTTCTGCATTTGCGTAGCGGATGAAAGCAATCCCATTTTCGGGGACCACTCTGATTCAGTGCCTTTACCCATGAGTGAAAGCAGACCGTGATTCTTACCTGTATACTTGCTTGATTCCTTGTCGTTTAAAAATTCCTGTTCTACCTTTGAGTACGTTTCAGCCTGTTTCTGCTTGTATTCTTTTGACTTTGAATCGTCATTTAAAAGCTGTTTTGCCGTGTCACCGATGTGTTCAAACACGCCTTGTTTTTTATATGTGATATCACGTTTTTCTTTCGGGTCGTTATATTCGTAAGTGTTATATTTTGTCTGCGTAGTATCAGGTGCTTTCTCCCATGTTTTACCTGATGCATCTTTGAATGTTTCAGTCGCATCCGTGATGTATGAACCGTCGCTGAGTACAGACTTTATAGTATATGTACCTGCGTTGGTTACTACCTTATCGCCCGGATACAGACCTTTCGGAGCTTTGCCGTTTACGGATTTTACAGTTATAGGTTTTGTACGTGTTTCACTCTTCTTTGTGCTTTCCCATGCGTCAGCAAGCGCGTTTTCTCTGTCAGCCGCCTTGTCCTGCCTTGGAACTAATGATTTTGATATCGGATTCACTTCGAGCACGTGACTGTTTTCACTTCCGAAACTTTTCTTTCCGTACTTTTCAAGTTTATCTATCGTCTGTTGAGAAGTCTTAGGGTTTTTAAGCCCTGAAAGGATTGCCATATCTGCCTTATCAGGTTTTCTTGGCGTTTCTTTTATTTTATCAAATGTCTTATCTGCAAGCCCTCTAATAGCAGAACTGTTTATTCCTATGCCCTCAAGCGCATTTGTTATATCGCCTTTAAGTTTTTCTTTCGCCTCGCCTTTGATTACGCTTGCGTTATGCGCATTGATAGTGTTCTGTACGGTCTTATCCATGTGCTTAGATTGGATATTAGCCATTTTGATAATATCAAGCGTGCCTTTCGGCTTTGAATTATTGTTTCCCCTTTGAGAATCGCTCATGCGCACCGAGCCGGCCTTAAGGTTACTGAACCCCATATCATCATCATTGTACAGCCCTGCGCCATGTTTGAGCTTTATGTACCCGTTTTGGCTTGTACTCTTGCCTGTACCATTGAAGTTATCCGCAGTGACCTTAGTAGCGCTCACGCCTTTTTCTTTACTGGCTTTTGGCACGCCTGTGCTTGTGGTAGTCTTTAACGCAGGCGTAGCTTTTTTGGTAGGCGTTACGGAGTTGCTGTGTTTGCCTGTATCACGGCTCGCCTTGCCGCCCTTTTTAGTGTCGAACGCTTTTGATGCAAGCTGTTCTTTCTTCTGTTCCTTCTGTTTCTTTGTAGAGAGCGTATCACTGCTTAAAAAATCCTTTATTTTTCCTGTTAATGACATTCGTTATTCCCTTCCGTGGCTTTCGTATAGAGTTTAAAAAGGGCTGCCACTTATCTGTGAAAAAAGTGATGTTAGCGTATCCGTGAATATTGCCAACATCACATTGTAGTCGTTACTTTCCCATTCTTGACTTTGCGTATGCATACGCCTGTGACGGGTCTACACCTGCATTGATAGCCTGTATATAGAGCTGTACCGCGTCATTTATAAGCCCCTGCTGTACTTGGTCGTATTCCTGCTGTGTCTGCGCGTTTTTAAGCGCGTTTTCAAGTTCCTGCTGTCTGTATTCTGCAAGCATGTTGTATATCTGCTGTATAGTCGATACACGGTTCTGAGATGTCTGTGTGTCCGCTGTAAGCTGTGTCTGCGCGTAATCTCTTGAATCGCTCATAAGGCTTCTTGCAAGGTCGTTTATCGCGCTCTGGCGTTCTACTTCGTTTGATGCCGCTGCCTGTTGACGGAGTGCTTCTGTCGGGAGCTGACCGTAAAATCCTGTTTCAAGTGCTTTCTGATTCAGTGAATCGAGCGTGTTATCGAGCTGCTGATCATACCGCCCGTTCATCTGTTCGCCTGCCTGTGCAAGTGCCTGTTCCCATGTGAGCGTGTCGTAATCTGACAGTTTAGGAACGTTGTTGTATCCTGCGTCCATGATAGCGTTGTAGAGCTTGTCTAACAGTTTGTCTTGCGTCCATTCACGCGTTGTTGCTGCGCTTGCCCCTGTGATGGGGTCTCCATTAAGTGTAAAAAACTTCTCGTCATTCCCTCGACCGACTGAGAACGCATAGTTGGAGTTATCCAACCCCATACGTGCCGCTATCTGACCTAAGCTCTCGCCCGTCGCTTTGACGTATGTGAGACCGTCTGAACCGTATACAACGTCGCCACTGTCAATGGTATTCCCCTGTGCATCTCTGAGCGTCACTTTATCATATGAACCATCTTCGTTCAGCTTGCGTATAGTGACTGGCGAATTGCTTATTGCTATGAGCTTGCCTGTCTTGCCGTTATCATTCGTAGCTATGTACTGTTTTTTATACTGTGAATTATTCGGGTCTGAAACAGTGATTATGCCGAAAAGGTCAGATGGGCTTGAACCATCCGAGCCGATGAGCTTTAAAGTGCCATCCTGTTGAGTTACGACGTTATACTGTTTACCGGTGCTGTCTGTAGCTACCGTAGAGTAGTTATAAGTTTTCTGATAGTTGTTCTGATTCTGTCCGCTTGCGGTCAGCTTGTCTATCTTTGCGTTTCTCTGTTGCTCGTACAGCGCGGCTGTCGCCCAGTCTCCGCGTGATACAGCATCGTTTATGAGCTTTTGGAAGTCGATGCTCTTAGCTGTGCTTGTGGTATTGTTCGCATCCACGAGTTGAGAGTCATATTTGCCGTTTCCGTAAGCCTTAGTTATCTTATACGTACCGCCGCCAGTGATTACCATATCGCCCGCACGCAGTCCTGACGGAGCTTTGCCGTTCACTGAATAAACAGTCCTGCCGCCTTGCGGAGTATTGCCGCCTGATACATTACCCTGCTGCGTTTGTGCAGCGTTATTGCCACCAGTACCGCCAGTGCTGCCCGATACAGCTCCCTGTGCTTTATACGTGTTGTTTACATTCATGGATACGCCGTTTTTGATTGCGGTCATTTTGCCTGTGTTCTTATCGTATTTGAGAACGACCGTATCACCGCCCTTATCCTTGAATGAAGCTGTACCTGTAGTCTTTGCGGTATTATACAGGTCATTGCCCTTTGGTGTGCCTATGGTGTAGGTGTTGTTTGCCGCAGTGCTGCCCGTGTTTATTTTCCCGATCGAGCCGCCGCCTGAAGAACCGCCTGAAGAACTGCCTGAACCGTTGACTCTTGAACTTCCCGAACCGCCCGTAGATGAACCGCTGCTTGAAGCAGTATAAGCGTTCTTTGATACAGTACCGTCTTTAGATGTTACCGTTACTGAGCCGTCGCTTTCTTTCTTCCATGTTGAACCGTCAGACGCTTTGTACGTACTGCCCGTTTTCATACTGCTTGCTATCTGCTGACCTTTTGATGAGCCTATAGTGTATGCTCCCATTGAGTATCCCTCACTTTCGTTCATTTTTATTCTTTGCAAAAAATAATATTCTGTTGAATTATTGCATACTCGCTATTCCACTTTCGGAAATAAAAAAAGCGAACATTATAAAAATGCTCGCTTGAAACGGGGTAATTCAGTTAAATTACAGCTACTTCCTTGAAAAGTACCTGCCTATTTTATAATTGTCAGCGTCTATGTCATTGATAAAGTCGTTAGCTATGCTGAAATAAAACTCTACATCATCCTGTGCGTTGAATCTTGACGCTGTGTTGAAGTAGTCGTTCTTAGCCATATTCATAGCAAGATAATACTCCACGCACTTGTCAGTTACACCGTGAGTAGCTATATAGTCCTTTACCTGCTCATATGACCACACCTCGCCGCGCGGTCTCATGCCACGGACTATCTGTTCCGCATCCTCTTTGCTGATGCTGTACGCCAGTTTTTCCATTTTGTTTATGATCTCGTCATAGCTCCTGTGATCTGACTGTTCGAGCATACTTAACGCCCATTCAGCCATATCCATAACCTTATCTTCTCCGCACTTCTGCTTTACCATTACAGCTAAATCCTTAAAACAGCTCATATCCTCACCCTGCCTTTCCTTATCATGCAAGTTTGATAGCTGTGAGGGATGCCACTGTGAATTCCGCTGACACATCGCCTGCGTTAATAGCACTGATCGTAATATCGTTATTGACATTGCAACATGAGCCTCCTACCGCTATAAGATATGGGATAACGACATTAGCTGTTGTAGCTGTCGCTGTCGCTGTTATATTAGCTGATGCTCCCGTAACTGCTACGCCGTTAGCCGTAAGCTGAGGTACTATATTTCCTGCTGTAGTTCCTGTGTTTACAGTGCCGTTGAAAAGCACAAGATACAGTCCTGCGTTCTTTAGCGTGAGTGCTCCGCTTGCAGGATTCGGTGATATGGATACGCCTGCATCTACAGTAGCGGCAGAGTATACTACAGCTCCGTTCACCAATACAGTCTGTGTAGCACCGTTTGACATTCTTACGCTTGATTTTTGGTATCTTTTATTACAATTCGGCATTTTTTATTCCTTTCCCGGGATTTTACCCTTAAAAAAACAGGACAGGTGGCATCACGCCACCTGCCCCCACATTGTTAAATGTACACGTTATTCAGTTAGACTAATAAGTCACCTGACCGCAGCATCCTGCATTTGCTCCGCCGCAGAACGGATTTACTCCGCTTGAATAAGTGGTAGCCATAGGGTACTTAACCACTCCTGCTGTAGCAGCGTTTATAACATTTGCGGTTTCAAGCTGATTGATGCGTGCCTGCATCTCAGACATCTTATTCTCTGCGATAGCGTCAAGCACTCTCTGAGTCTGAGCCGTTACATTGGCGTTGATAGCCGCTGTATTCATTGCTCCCTGATACTCAACGTCTTTTATTGCTGTTTGTGTCTTGCAGCAGCAGTCAGCCATCTGATTACTGAGCGCGTAATCGCCGCTCTGTACGAGCTGCTGAGTAGACATGAAGTTCCTCAGATTCTCATAGCCTACTGTAGCAAGGCCCTGTGAAGTCTGCATGAACTGTGTCTGAGACATGTCAGACAGACGACCTACGGCATTTGAGAGGTCATTGAAGTTCATAGCGCTGCAAAGTCCTGCCTCTGTAACAGGCTGCGCGGTCTGAGCCGGCATAGGACGATTGCCCCAACCAAATCCACCGCCCATCATCGCAAAGATAAGGAATATGATTATCCATGCAGAGTTTCCACCCCACATGCCGCAATCATTCTTATCTGTTACAGCTGCGATGTCAGCTAAAGATAAATTATCTGTCATAGCTTTATCTCCTTCTGTTAAATAGAATTAACTTGTTGTATATCAATGCATTGAATCCATAAAGTTTTTAAATGCGCTGTCAAAGTCTATACCGCGAGACTGGCATACATTTCTTGCTATCTGCTCTACAGCTTTATCGTCGCCCTTCTGAGCGAGGTTCAGCGCGTTTGAAAGGATAGGATTGTTCTGTATCTGCGGCATCATCCTGTTTATTATCTGCTGTGGATTCATCATCCGTGAAAACATCTGCATAGGGTTAAGATTCATCTTCCGTTACACCTCCGCTCCACATTGAAGTTATCTGATTGACTGTATCGTTTATAGCGTCCACCTTATTATTAAGCGACTGGATAGCCGCCATAAGGTCACCGTTTGCGTTCTCAGCCTGTTTCGGTGCATCCTCGGCTGATAGCTCATACTTGAATATCTTTGACGTGCCGTCGTTCATCATCTGCTTTCTGTATATAGCTGCGCCGTCTGACATGAGATAATACTTAGGTTGCCCGTCAAGGCTCGTGTTCGCCGCTCTGATTGTCTCAAAGTCGCTGACTATCTCCCATACTATCTGTGGTTGCTGTGCCTGCTGCATAGCGTTCTGCATCTGCGGTATAGGCGGTTGGTAAGGCTGATAACCACCCTGATAAGGCTGCTGATACACCCTCTGACCGTTAGGCTGCTGCATCTGTGCTCCCGTCATATACGGGTTTCCGTAAAATGGAACATTATTGCCGTACATATCTCTGTCTCTCCTTCCTCTTTACACTTAGATTTTCGCATAAAAAAAGAAGGTAAAACTTTCGTCTTACCTTCGATTTATTACACTGTATCCGCCGATTTCCTGTCGGTAAACCGTCAATGCTCGTCCATGTACAGCTCACATATGCTGTGCTTTCTCGGCGGCAGTATGTCCGAATACCTTTGCACGTCGTCGTACTTATGTTTCAGTGTTGAAATGATACGGTCTATGCTGCTTAATGACATGCCAAATTCCATCGCCTGTTTAGTCCTTGTCCAACCTGCTATCCTTGTCCGCATTATCTTTTCCTCGTCCTCTGTCAAAAGTGCGAGGCTGATAAACTCTTCAAGGATAACGCTGTTCCATGGAACTTGCTTTGCCATTTTTCGCCGTGCTCCTATTCGATTGTTATAGTTCCGTTACTCCATCCGACTTTATACCCTAAAAATTCAAGCAGTTCTCGGATACCGCAGTAATTCTTGTCGTTGCTCTTAAAGCCCTCTATCTCCGCAGATTTACCGTTGAAGCTGACCTTGACACCCGGCATGCTCACTACAGGCTTGCTGCCCTTTGACGTGACCGGGAATCCTGCGTCAGCAAGGACTTTCGGTGAGAGATAATTACTGCCGTCCTTGAATATGCCCTTTGTTGAGTATTCCTTGCCGAATATCTCAATGTTTCTGTCTGTTACCACTTCATCATCTTCTTTCTGTGATGGTTTGTTTCCGCCTGTCTCGATTATCCAGTAATACTTTACCTGAGACTGCCACACGGTCAGGCTGTTGCACTCACGCATAGCTTTTTCACTTGCAGGGTCGTTGATATAGACTTTGCCGTCCTTAGTCTTGTAAGCAAGCACGAAATGACCGCTGCTCGTCCAAATCCCCTTGCCTACGCAAGCCAGTACGAATTTACCCTGTTCGAGTGCATCGACAACTGTTCTGTGGCACGCATTGGCTGACGTGGTATCCTTGCCGTATATATTGCTGAGATTTACACGTTTGCAGTCTATACCGTACCAGGCAAACTGCGGTATGAAGTACGTGTAGTATGTGCCTTGATTCTTAGCTTTGTACCCGTGTTTCTTTGACCATGCCGCCGTTTCTTTCGGCGTTACCGACTTGTCTTTGAGTGTAGCAATGACCATTGCCGCACAAGTCGGACCGCATCCGCTCTTGGCGATATTCGTCTTTTCGCCTTTAGCCGAGTAATCCAGTGCTCCCCAACGTTTATCCGTTTGCAGGTATTTTACTGGTCGATTCATTATGCAAACACCCAATCTTCAGCAAGCATGTCAGCCTGTGATGCAAGCCATCCAAGCTGTATGCCAGACGTTCCAACAAAGGCTATAGCTGCATTACCAATAGCGTCATGTTCACAATTTACGATATCACCATCTGTAGACTTATATGAGATGCAAGTAGCAAGCTGGATATACTGCTTCTTGCCATTCCACCCTTTACGGGCAACTTTGAGACCACGCTTTAAGTATCTTATAGCGTCGCTGAAACTGAATGTTGCTTCACCGCCGAGCTGAGGGCAGTTCGTTTCATCAGCAATCTGCCATTCATCTGAGCAGATGTTTGACGTTGTGTACTCAACCGCTTCTGTTTCACGGATATCCATTAACTTCCCGTCTTTGGTGTGCATCATGATTGTCTCTTTTTCAGCATCCCAATACCAGTAACCACCCCATGATGGTAGCTTTACTTTCGCACCGTTTTTCATGTGTTTGAAAATTTCTTTGAATATCATTCTTGTTCTCCTTTACTTTCCGAGTTCTTCTTCTCATGCTGCACGCCGAAATAAAAACCGATTATCAGCGTAAACACTGACAAGAACTCACTGCTTGAAATAACTCCACGCACTGACAGAATCGCAAACACGACCGTCAGCACAAGTGTAAGGATAGACTTAACGTCTATCAGTTTTGCAATCTGCTTTAAAAACATAACACGCCCTTTCTACCATTTTCGTGAACTCACGAAGATGATATTTTTCTTTTGCTAAGGACATTTGTGCCCTTAGCACCTGAGAGAGGGCAGACCGTATTATCCGCCCTCAGATAATCAGACCACCTACCTTTTTATCGGCAATTCGTTAAACTCTTCCATAAGGTCGTCAAAATCGCCGTTGCCGCCTAAACCGTTGTGATACACCGAGTGCATCTCGTTGAGCATCTTTTTATTCGAGAATGTAACTTCCCCCTCTTCGATATATCGTAATCCGAGATACTGTATCTTATCTGCGAGCAGGAGCTTTATTCCCTGTTTTAATGCGGCATCCTTGTCCTCTGTTCTGTCCTCTACTGTGTCCTTCCTCTTGCGGCGGTCGGATATGTAGTTTCCAACCTGCGTTATCAATGCTGATAATGCCGAGCCGCCGAGGACTGCTATAATTATTTCTATCATGGTTTGAATGATTAATGCATTTCCTTTGCTATTCTAATATTATTACTTCACCATATTGTAAATCTGGTTTTATGGTTGTACCGTTACAATTTATTATCTTAGCTTTTCCCGTATATTCCTTACTATTCCATTCTGTACAAATTATTATTGCATTAACAGATTTAGAATAAGTAGGGATATCAACAAGTCCATCGTCAAAATTTTTTTCATATCCACAAAAGTTGTCATCAGTAATAACTGAATAAGGTGGGATTGTGTAATATCCACCAATCATTGGTGTATCAGTTCTAAAAGAAGTTTTACAAACATGCGTACCTGTTATTTTTTTATTATTTACGTATGCAGTTTTACCTTTGTTAATATCACTTGCTGTTGCTGTTGCATCTGAAGTGTCTAAGGTTGAGTTATTGCCGCCCACTATAGGATTCATAATCATACAACCACCCCCGTTAAGAGATGATTACGTCCTCCGCAGGCATGACGAAGTAATACCAGTATTTTCGTATCACAGCTAGGGTTAATGGTTCGGATTTGGTTGATTCCACTGGCACCGTTCTTAATGAATTTACAGTGTAAATATTTGAGAAAGGTGAATCTTCGAAAGTTGAGAACTTTACGAAATCCCCGCTCAAAGCTGAAGCAGGTGGAGAAACATCGAAAGATATGTTGGATGTCGGGCTTACCGTTATTTTGTACATCTTCTCCGCACTTCCGCCTTTCTTCGGTGCAACATTCGCTATCATATCGCACCACCTTTTTCAGTACGGGAATTATCCCCCCCCGAATCTTTAAAATATTAATTTTATGCATATTATCAACTCCTTATTGTTTTACTGCGTTTTTCTGTAACCATTTAAGTAAATCGCCTGTTGGCGGTTCGAGAAATGTGACGGTACGGTATGCTTCGTTTATCCATTGACCAGAATCTGATGACATACTATTCTCTATAGCAAAAGTAACCTGCGTATTATCATACATAAGTCTTCTATAAGTATATTTTGGCATTAGTCTTGCACCACCTTGATTTCTGAAAAAATTTCCCCATTAGATTCAAAAGGAATCGATGTCGTGAACAAAGGTTGCAACTGTTCATATTCCCAGTAATTAGGTGTAAATACCCATGTTTCACGAAATTCTGTTTTTACATTCCTTTTTGCTACATTATGAATCATCACATCACCCCCTAAGAATAATTCACATCGGATATAGTAACGTATACTTCAATAGCCGCTGTCGGCACGGTATCAGCAGTAAACGTCAGTTTACCTGCCGCCTGCCCTGTACACATTATTCCTGCTTCGGTGTATGCACTCATACTTGCCGAAGTCGGCATAGGAAGTATGAGTTGTTTGGTTTCGTCTGCAAGTACGCCAGTAACGTTTACAGTCTGTGTTTTAGCCGTACCGTCCCAACCTGCAACGGTTAGAGTTACTTTGTGTGCTTTTGGTTTGACAGCTGATACTGCATTGTCTACATAAAATTTATGTGTAAGTTGACCATCTCGTATTATATCTTTTTTATCTGTGAAAACACCAAAAGGTGTAACGTTTAAATAATTTTCAAGAGCTTCTTGATCAGTAGTAGAATCTTGACCAGCGATAAACTTTATTGCCGGTGGTGAAATTTCGATTGAGCCTACTTGCTTTTTATTATTATTTTGAATTGCAGTTACAAATTTATCTTTTGCGACTTTCATAGCATAAAATATATTATCTTCTTTACCATCTACCATTAATGGTCCTGTCATTGTACCGCCTGACTTTGGTAGATAACTGTCCAGTGCAGTCTTATCAGCTTTCCCCGAAACAGCATTACTTACAAGCTCCGCCAACCCTTGCACATTTTCCTTTTTAGTTATCGGGTATATCTCATTCAGCACGCCCGATGCGTCTTTTACGTTTATCAGAGCGTCTACTTCATTTGCCATATCATCACCCCTATACTAACTGTATAAATAAGTCACCGTCTTTCATAGCCGCTATCTGTGCCGCTGTTGCGTCTGTAGAAGACACTGTTACGGTAGCCTTACCATCCCATGAATTAACTTTATCCTGTGTTATAGTGTCCAGTACGGCTTTATTAGCGTGACTGTGGCTACTTTCCGATGCGGCGTTGACCTTTTCTTTAAGTGCTGTGTCTAAGTCAGATTCAGCGACTTTTGACTTGCTTGCTAATGCGCCTGTAGGCACTATAATGTTTACGTTCTTACCTGATGGTGTCTGCTTAGTTCCGTTTACGCTGATGGATTCTATAACATTGGCTTGTGCCCCTGCTGCTATACCGTTGAGTTTATTCTTTTCGGCAGTGGTATAGTCATTTGTACTGAGTCCTTTGCCGCTGACCTTATCGACCTTGTTGCCGACCGCCGCTGTAAGTGCGTCAGCCGCAGTTTGGTGGCTTTCTATATAGTCAGCTAATTCCTTAAACGTGTCATACGCTTCTGGAACTCCTTCGCCCATAAGTTCAGACCGCAGATTATCTATAGCTGTCTTAATGGAGTTTGTTACGTCTGTAGACTTTGCTTTTTCATTGATAGCCGTTATCATTTCTGACAGCTTACCTGCAAGCGTTGTGCTATCGTCTATCCATACATTATCAACGCCTGTCTTGATCATCAGCTCATACAGTACATTTTCTATCTTCTTTTTTATGATCGCGTTTTTCTTTGCCATATCTATCTTTCACCGTCCTTACGTCTTACGTCAAATCAAAACAATACTTGCCTTGCGACAATTCGCTTTCGTTTTCCACAGCATTATCTATAGGTTTAACATCGCCATCAATATCAAGGAAGTATGCGGATACACTTTGTGCGTTATCAGTATTTAAAACGTCATCGTTTTCAACAACTCCACTATTTGCAGGTTTAAACCAAATGCAATTACTTACATTAGGCTCTGTAGACTGTATAAACAATGAAAGACCGTTTCCTTCAACAGCAGTCTTTGTTTGTTCGTAGTAATACTTTGCATTATCTGTATTCTCGCCATCTCTCACACCTGTGCCGCCTACTGCATATGACTTTGACAGTTTGGCGTTCTCTTCCGCAGATGCTGCCGCCTTGCCTGCATTTACTGCATATCCTTTAGCGTTGTTTTCGTGAGTTGCCGCCATGTTCGATGACTCTTCAGCCTTTGATGCGTAACTGCTCGCCGCAGTCTTAGACGCAGCGGCGTTGGATTCGGAGGCTTCCGCAGCGGCTTTGCTGTTAGCTGCGTTCACTGCACTGCTGTTAGCGTTTGATGCACTGAGCTGTGCGGCTTCTACTGCGTTGGTTATGGTAGACGTTACCTCGGATGAAAGATGAGCCAGTTTTATAGATGCGTCCTTTATCTCGTATTTTACGCTCGTATTCGCACCGTTTTTGTTGACTGTAGGCTTCAGCGTCACGCTTTCTATAAACGAATACTGGGCGAGCAGGTCTGTTACATCGGATTGCGTATATGTTCCATCATCGTTCACGATGCGGATAAATACTGCGTTGCCCTCTCTTAATATGGATATGGAAGCAGGTATCTTTTCTATGTTAAGGTCAAATACCTGTGTTTCTACTCCGCTTTCAGTCGTGACCTTTAACACGCCCGTAGCAGGGTCATATGACATCGACTTTAAAAGTGGGTCGGTTTTTTCTTTGAGCTTTGCGTCTGATTCAAGTTTTGTGTAACGGTCTTTTACCATCGTCAGCAGCGTATCCGCTATCTGTTGCACGGTCATTGCTACGCCGTCAAGTTTTCCGCCTATCGTTCCTGCCATATCCGCACCGTTAAGGTCGAACGCAAGATTCTCTCTGTTTATGCCCCCGGCCGAACCGTCAGGGTGTACAGCCGTAGGGTCAAACATGCTCATAAGGTTATCAAGGTCTTGCTTTAAGGATTCGGGTCCTCTATCGTCCACCGAATATTCACCTTCTGACCCCATGAACGTCCTTTGTGGTTTATAACTCATTTAAGTAACTCCTCGTCTTTTAATATCGTTGGTATAACAAGGTCGGTCGTGTCATAGACGAATCCCACGCCTATCAATGTTATAGGGTCTTCTATGGCTGAGTTTTGCAACTCTATTTGAAACGTGTTCGACACCATGACTATCTCTATCATTTTAACGATGGCCTCACGGTATCCCCATATCTTTCCCCACTCACGCCCGTAATAAAGCGATTCGGCAAGGTCTGTAGGCTTTAAGTGGTACGAGCTGTAGCCTGCACGTATGATTATCTCGGCAGACGAATGTATGTTGTTGTGCTGTTGGAATATGAGTCCTACCATCTGCACGACCTTGTTTGTTATGGGCGAATCAAAGAAAAATTCCTTTGTCTTCACATGAAGCTCTATTGCTTTATCATCTCCCGGAGCGTGCAGTAATGTTCCGTTCTCGTTTCTGACTTCTTCCGTGTACACATCCGTGTATCTGTCGAACGCCTTTAATATAAAATTATTAGACGCAAAATACAGGTTTTCAGGGTCATTGAGCCACCTGTTCACACGCCATCCTGTAACAAGTGTGAATGACGATGTATCCCATTCGTACTTCAATACTCTGTCGCAGTATTCGCCGTTGGTGGAATACGTCAGCATATACACGTTGTTATAGAAGACCGCCTCGCACAATCGCTTGTTCTTGAATTCATGTATCGTATTTTCTATTACGTTTTCCGACAGCTTTTTAATTATCTGGCTGCTTTCAAGCAGCACATAATCATCTGAGAGCAGTGCGGCTGATACGCAGTACACGCCGTCCTTGCCGAGATATGTAAAGCTGTTAGGTGTAAGGCATAGCGTCCTTGCCGACACGCATCCGTAAGGCAGGTTCAGTATCCGCCACGTGGCATCGCTTAAAACCGTTGCTCCCGTCCATGCACACCAACCTGATTCGTAAGATACGAGCAGTGCGTTAGACAGGTTTATCATTCCTGTTACTGCCCCGTATCCGTTTATCGCAGGATACACCTTGTTTATCTCTGATTTGAAATAATTGCCGTATCCTATCTCGGAATAGTACAACCCGTTATCGTCAGGGTTCCCTGCTGCAAATACTCTCTGTGAGCCTTGGTGCACGCAGAATATAGTACACTTCTTTATAGCTGTAAGGTCGCAGTCGTTGTCCTTGCCCTCTGTTTTAGTCTCATAGCTGAACGCTATTCCACTCGTTGACGGGTCCACATACCCGTTTACTTTCGAGCCTTTTTCTTTAGCCGTGAACATGACCGAGTTTCCGGTCACTGCCGCGTTCCAGTCATCAAAGCCGACCTTACTCAGTTTGTCTACTATGCTGCTGACTACTTCACCGTCAGTTACTTTAAATGTTTTAGTCACGTTATCGAGGCACACTGTCACGGTGGCTGCGGCTGTTGCGCCGGATGTTACCGTTATAACTATCTCTTCTTCTTTGGCAGGGTCATATGCGCTGACCTTGCGAACGACGGAGCTTGAAAAGTTCTTCACGTCCGTGCATTCTTTCCACTTTGCCGTATCCTTAAAGTTTTCGTGCTTTAAGTTCACTGCTCCGAGATTGGTCACTGATATATAGAAATGCCCTTTTTCGCCATATTCGCCTTTTACTATTTCAAGCCAGTTCTCCGTGCTTGAATAATCGTCTGTTTCAAGGTTGACTTTTTCCCTTGTCTTTAATGACTTGTACGTTTTTCCTGTGGCAGTGTTCTTTACAAACGTTCCCTCTTTGATATCCTGCGTCCTGTCAGTGTCTTTAAAATCTTCTGTTGGTAGATCGTCCGTGTAATTGCACTTTACGACTTTATTGATACCTACTGATTTGAGACCGCTTTCGGAAGAAAAGTCTGTCGCTCCCCACTGCCATAGTTCCTGCCCGTCTCCAAAAAACAGCGTATTACCCATGATGTACGGGTATATCTGTTTTGCTCCGTTTGACAAGTCACACTTATATGTCAACGCGCCGTTTGATATATCAAGGTCATACAGCTTGCCGCCCTTTACCACGCACTTTTTATAGGTCGAGCCTATGAGCCATGCGTAGCCGTCTGTCACGTTTGCCCCGTAAGCCTCTGGGTTGACCTTAGAACAGCCTTTTCTTGTCTGTAAAGCTTTTACTTCTGCGGCGTAGTCTGCGTTCTCAGACAGTTTCATTTCCTTGTCTTGAATATCTATGCCGGGCGATATGTCGTTGTATCCCCCGGAGAAATCCGAGTAGACCTGTTGTTTCCAGTTCTCAGCCATAAGCTAAAACCCCCTGTATGAAGGCGGCATACGCCTGTGTCTCCTGTGCTTTTGGAGCATTGCCGCATCAGCGTTGGTGAGAGCGTTTTTATATTCTTCAAAGAATGATACTGCGTTGCTGTCAGCCTGCCCGAAAAGCCTTGCCCTTATTCTTGCTGATATATAAAACTTCATGGCGTCTATATACTGTTCAGGCATTTCAATAGGCGTTGTCTTTGTCTGCGGTAAAGGCGGCTGTGCGTAGTACCTTATCTCGTACTTGCCCGGAATGGATATAGTCAGCTCGTTTCCGTTATGCAGTTCAAAATCCGTAGTGCCTGTTCTTTTCTCGGAATCTATCACCTTATCAAGCAGTATAAGTTCATTTGATAATGTCACGATCTCAAAATTTTCTGCAGTCTCTACTTTCTCTATAGTGTATTTCCCTGCTTTGAAATGGTTGAGTGCTATATCGCTTATCTCGCCTGTTACCCAGTTAAAGCACGTTGTAGAGTCTATCTGTATTGATGATATGAGCTGTGCGCCTATTCTGATATCTTCTGATGTCTTCATGCTGTCTACAGCTCCTTTCTTTAACTCATTGAAAATGTACGGGTATAACCGTCATGCAGTTCGTCTTTCTGTACGGCAGCGCTCATGCGGTCGGCAAGCTCCATGGAACGATCGTGTATATCATTCCTGTTTGAACGCTCAGCAGAACGCTGTATGCGCTCGTTCTTTTTTTCTATGGTAGCTACTGCGTTCCTGCCTGTGCTCGTGTATCGGCAGTATTCAAGCGTTCTTGCGTCAAGTGAATCATACGGCACTGTAAAGCAGTATGTATCGCCTATATTCTCCGTGCTGTGCACTTCATAATCTCCGCTCACAACGTCTTGAAGTATGAAATATCCGTCCTCTATATGTCTGATGCGCTTTGCTATATGGTTCGTGTCGTTTTTCACGAGCCGCATGCGTTTTCGCCTTGAAAGTGTAGCTTCTATTATCCGTTCCCTGCGTGACATTGGTTTTCCCCTCTCATTTATTAAATAAGGGGAAGCGTTATACTTCCCCTTATATCCAGTTTTTCAGTTTTAACTAAGCGGCAGTTATGCCTGTGATAAGTGCCTGTGCAGATGGTCTTCTGCATATGAGTTCGCAGTACTTTGTAAGTGCCGCCTCATAAGCTGCCTTTTCAGGTACTCTTGAGAGTATCGAACCGTCAGCGTCCATCCATCCCCAGTCAGCCACCTGAGCAAGCGTCAGGTCTTTTGTATTGATAAGATAGATAGTGTTTGCATCCATGTACTTTTCCTTTGAGATAGGAATCTTGTCGTAGGATACAATCTCTACGCCGCCGTCAATCTTTGTGTATTCGATGTTTCTCTTGTACGTAAGCTGTTCTGCCATGTACGCTCTGTGGACACCTGCGTCACAAGTGATGAAGTCAGGCTTTTCACCAACGAAATCTTCTATCTCGTCAATAGCTTCCTGTAAGTAGAGCGAGTTGAACGCTACAGTGTTACCGCCAGTCTTCTTGTCGAATACGAACGGGTTATACCACTTGTTCTTAGAACGGTCGATACCGTAAATAGTGGAATCCTTTGTAAGTATTTCTTTAAGACCTATAAGTTCCTTGCCGTAGTTGCCTGCAAGTGAGATGTAGTCATCTGCTCCTACAGTAACGTTGTCCGCAAATGAGATAGTATTTGTTGCATAGTCAACATCAACGATCATCTTTGCTTCCGCAGTCTTTGTCTGCGTAGTTCCTGCAAGTGTGAAGAAGTCAACTACCTGACCGACATAGAACGTCTTTATCTTGCCCTTTACAACAACATTTTTGCCTGCTGTTACCGCAGTCTTTACCTGTCCCATGATGCCGTCAGACTTACCCATGAAGTTTCTTCTCATCATGTCTCTGATATCTACTGTGATGTCTTCCATCTGAGTTGATACCTGGTCTGCGAATGATGCAGCGTTGTTCTTTGATATCTTCATGAGCTTTTCTGAGAAGCTTATTCTGCCGTACAGGTTCTTAGTGCTTGTTACGCCCTGCTTGTACTTTCTTGGAGATGGAGCAGGAAGGTCGTCCGATTCGCCTCTTGCTCCGATACCGCCGTGTCTGCCGTACTGGAGAGCGAACTTGATATCCTCGCCTACTACGTTTTTAGAGTTCTTGTCTATCTTTGCAAATACAGGGCCCGAACCTGTGTCTATAGTTTTGATGAGCGGTTCAAGATATAATGTCTTGAGCGCTTCTTCAAGTGTCTGTACTGTTGAAAGTGCCATATTCTAATTCCCTTCTTTCTTTTGTTTTTACATTAGCTTTGGAGCATCTTCTTGAGTTTCTCGCCTGCGTCTCTGAAGTCCTTTGGCTTGTCAGCCGGCATTGCGTTTGGCTGCGCGCTGCCGCCGCTTGATATCATCTGAGGCGTGCCGCCCTTTGAAAGGTCTTTTATGTAGTCCTCGACGATAGCCTTTTTAAGTTCTTCGTTGTGTCTGAGCGAGTCAAAAGAACCAGCGTCTTTGAGATAGTCGTCAAGCGACTTTCCTCTGTTCTGTTCTGATTCCGCGAGCTGATTCTGAAGCTGTTCTACCTTCCCTGCCAGCCTGTTGTTTTTAGCTGTCTGATAAGCGTTCCTGTATGAATTGATGTCGTTCTTCGGGAAGTCGCCTTCGTTTAGTATCTTGATCATGTCGTCGTTGTACTCCCCAAAATCCGGATGCTCGCTGCCGAACGCTTTGATAGTGTCAATGATGTTCTTGTTCTCCTGCGCCCTCTGAGACTGTTCTAAAAGTGGTTCAAGCTTTTCTAACAGTGGAGCAAGCTTCTGCTGCACTCTTGCGTTAGTGAGCTTGTCTATAGCCTCTGTAGGGTTTTCAGAAAACATCTCAAAGAACTCATCACTGTTCACGTCAAGTTCAGGTTCATCCTGCGGCTGCGGCTCATTATTAGCAGCATCCTCTAACGGCTGCTGCTTATCGAGGCCGTTAAGCTGCGATGTCATATCCTGAGCTGACAGGTCGGCAAGATTGCCGTTCTCGATCTCTCGCTGTATTGCGTCGTTTATCATCGACTGTATCTGTGATTCGTCAAGACCTGCGTTTATAGGTGGTATCGTATTAGGTTCTGTTCCTGTAGCTGTAGGTTCTGCTGTCGGATCACTGTTATTTGCCCCTTCTGATGCCGTCGGCTCTGTTCCTGCGTTTCCCTCAGTTCCATTCGACGCAGGTTCAGTTACAGGCTGTTCACCTGTTTCTTCCGCTGCGCTGCCGCCCTGAAGTATCCTCAGAAAAGCGTTATTTGCGTCGTCGAGGCTGTTTATCGGCTGTTGGTTCGTACCGGTTTCAAAGTTGCCGTCTGTAACATCGTCTATAAGTCCTGCGTTCTGCTGCTGGACGTTTACGTCATTTACCCCCTCTGTATTTACAGCAGGGTTTGCGCCCCCGTCGGCTGCAACCGGCTGAGGCGCACCGTTCTGCTGCTGAGGTAAACCAATATTTGAATCATTCATCTGATTTGCATTATTATTATCTATAAACATCTCGTTTCTCCTTTTTAAGCCAGTGCCATATTTCCGTCAGCCGGCAGTGAAACATCTTCCTGTCCGCCGCCGTTTTCAAAACCGCCCTGACTTGCTCCGTCGGTAACACCTGTTGCCGACTTTATCTGTAAATTGTGTAAATGTTTGTTTACATGTTCCGTGAATATCTCATCAAGTTCAGGATGCTCTATCAAAGCTTCCTCGTACTCTGCCATAAGGCGGAAGTTATTGTGCTTTGAGATATGGATAACATCATCATCGAATTCTCTTATCACTGCAGGCTGACCGGTTATCATTGCGTTGTTTTCTCTGTCGGCGCGTCTCTGCTGTGCGTCGTCCGCTTCTATGAAATCTTCCCAGTTACCCATTTCAAGCATTTCAAATATCTTTACTCTGCCCTCGTTCGTGATATTTCCTGTTTCTGTATCGTTGAACAGTCCGCTGTTTAAAAGTTCTATTACTTTCTGTCTGCGCTGTGCGAGCGTATCTGCTGATTCTGTTTCAGCCTCGATGAATACATCAAATGATGTAAGGTCATTACCGACGAACTCTGATATCTCGAACTGTTCATTCTTGCCTATGTCGCGCACCGTGCGAGCGTACTTTACGTGGTTTTTATAAAGTATCAGCCATTTCTTGCCGACGTTAGCGAGACACTGTTTTATGTTCTCCGCTTCAAGTCCGATTCTTGTATCGTCCTGTTCAGCGAGTGATGCGAGCGCAACGCCTGATGTTATGTTTGACGGATTCACTGACTGCTGCGCGAGCTGTGATACGCCCGACAATCTGTTGAATGAACTGAGCAGGTCTGATTCCTCGTTTTCAAACACCGTAGGGAACGCGTGCGGCTCCATGAAGTGCGGTTCGTTGAAACCTGCCTTATATCTCAGCATCTCGCCCGGACCGATACCGTTTTCCATGATGTACTCTTCGTCAACAAGCGAGTTTTCCTGCACGCTGAGCACGCCTATAGCTACGCGGTTCATGTAGTCCTGTTTGCGGTTCTTGACCGCGTTGTACTTTATCTGAACCGGGATAAGGCGCTCAACGAGCGATTTACCGAAAAATCCGTCAGTCCTTAAAGCCTGCTGCACGTCAAAGCAGAACTCGAACGTGTCATTCTCACCGAGATTGTCAGCGAGCTTTCCGTAATAAAGCAGATGCTCATCCGTACAGATTATCAGTCTGCCGTTTGGGTATCTCGCTGACGGCAGCTCGTGTTCTTCATAGACTACGACCGAGTTTTCTATCTCTGTAACGCCGAACATATTTCCGGAGAAACGACCTGACACCGAACCGCCGTAATTGCGCTTGTCGGATTCTGTCAGCTTGTATGTCGTGTTCTTCGTTCCCTTTTCGATAACGCCCCACTTTTCAAAGACTTCTTCGGGGGACATGAGAACTACATGCATCACACGTCTGTTATCCCTGAGCGGCTTGTTCACGTTTTCGGGATAGAATTCAAACGGGGAATGTACCGTAGTGTTTACATCACCCTCGCGGATGTAGTTTCTAACGGTATTCATGTCGCTTTCTCCCATGAGCATCTTTTCGTACTCTTCTGTCGGGAGCAGCCTTGCATCCTCGTCTTTGACCTGCCGTTCTTCATAGCCGACTACTCGTCCTTGCGTAGCATCCCAGACCGTTTTCCATATCGCAGTTCCCATTATTCCTGCAATGAGGATAGCGTCCTGCTGTTTGTCTGACATCCTGAGGCGTGCGCGAGTGCTCGCCAGTATGCGGTTTCCTATCTTTGCCGCCGTACGATCGCTTGACGAACTGGACGCCGGTCTGTTTTTCATTTGATTTTTTCGTTTTGAGAGGAACGCGTATCTCGTCTCCATGTTTGGAGCTATCTCATTAAATACGTTGCGTTCTTCCCAGTCAGTGTAAAAAGGTGTTTCACGGATATCGTGTGTTAGATTGTCAATGAATGTGAATTGATCTCCGTTGTAGAAATTAATGTTTAAACGCCATTGCAGTTCAAGGTGCTGGCGTTGCCGCTTGCGGTCGTCAAACTTCTTTTTAATGTCTGATATAACGCCCTGCTCGAACTCGTGTCTGACGTATTCTTTTGTGTCTTCATCTTCAAGTGCCATGCCCGCCATGCTCGTTGTCGGGTCGCCCTCGATAAATGCCTGTACGACATTCTTAAATTTTTCAAGCAATGTTAATCATCACCACCTGACCGCATAGAATCTTCTTGCTGTTTTGCCAGTGATACATGCTTTTTGTGCGGCTTGCCGTTGTCGTTATAAACGCCTGCGAATGCTTCAGGATTCTTAGACCGCGCAACGCCGCGCACGAGCTTTACGTTCTCCCTCACGCACATTTTTATGATGCTGCCAAGGATGATTATTATCACGGCTTCCAAAGCCGCCGTAAACGCGATTATAGCAGTCAACATGGTTACCGCTCCTTAGACTTCTTGCCGCAGTTGAGTATATGCCCTCTGTATGTTTTAAGGTCTGTAAACTCAGTTCCGCAGTGCTTGCATGTATAAGTTTTCACTGGTTCTGTATCTTCTGCGGATATTATAGGCTCAGTGTTTTTGCCACTTTCGGAAATTTTTTCAAGATTTTTTTCGGAATACTTGGATTCTTCCTGCGGTTCGTTCGTTTCTGTCGTCTGTTCTATAGCATCAGGTTCATCAAAAGGCAGCGACTCTTCTGAATCTGCGCATGCATCACACTTGCACATATCCATGCCGAGCAGTTCCGCACCCTGTTCAACGATCGCCCTAAGGCATTCCGGGCACACCTGCATACTTGCAGCGCGCACTACCTCGTGACTTATCTCGAATTCAGCCATATTGTTACAAGTGTATGTGTCGCATATCACTGGTGTATTTATCCTTCTTACTAATTTGTTCATCTTTTCATTCTCCTTCTTTTATTCTGTTGACACAGTTTATCCTTATATCTCTTGTGAGCCGTCCGCGTGTCTGTATAAACTGGTTTACTGACTGTTTGGTGGTAATTTATCAAGCCATAGCGTAGGCTGTCATAGCAATTATGTAATATTATTCCATTTTTGGTAATAAAATTATGAGTGTCTTCGACTTCCATGTTGAATACCGGTTGTCGCTCATCGAGCTTTCGTACGGACTTTATCTTTTGGTGTTTTTGAACTTCTTTGAACGAAACTTTGAACTGTTTGTACTTATTTTCTACTATGAGCAGCTCATCATCTTCTGTAAGTGCCCCAAACACTTTCCAACCGTCTTTCGTGAGTACCGGGTGATACCATGTGCCGCGTATACACGTTCCGTCTTCCAGCTCTATCTCATATATCTCGGCAAACTCTTTCGTGCATCTCACGTCGCTGTACGGTTTGAGAACGGTATCTCCTGTCTGCTCGTTATATGAATATACATTTCCTATAGTTCCTACCAACTCAGAGATAGGGATGTAACCATTCTCAGTGCATATCAATGTATCTCCTGTTACGCAGTTGTTTATATCCGACAAGTCCGCTACTATCTCAGGCTTTTTGTCGTCATTGACGAGCTGAGGCATGATATTTATGAGGTATGTACATGTGCTGAATATCTGTAGCTTTGCAGTGACCTTACCTGTGTTCTCGTCTTTGTACGGTTTCAAGTATTCATGAAGTGTTGCCTTACCTAATTTTTGGTCAGTGACCGCCGGCACGAATCCAAGCTTCAAGCCGCCCTCTCTGTAGTAGTCGATAAGGCACTTACCTGACTGGTCCCTGTGGTGCTTGTTCCATGCGTCAAGACCTGCGACTATGTAATCTATCTTTTCAAGGTCCATATCGCCGTGGTTGTTCATGCACAGCAGCGAGTTCTGAAACATCTGCGCTTGATCCGAATAAATGACCTGCGGTTCGTTACGCCAGCGCGACATTTCCCAGTACACGTATACAGTGCCGTCCTCATCAACCGCATACTTATACCACGCATAAGGGTCGTTATATCCGTTATCCACGCTTGCCCATCTGCGCCAGTGAAGTGGGATATCAAACGGTTCACACACGTGTATGCTCTCTGAAAACTCAGGGAATGAAACGTTTTCGCCTGCTATGAGCGCTTCTTCTTCTGTACGTGGGAACTCCTGCTGCATCTTGCCGCGCAGTACCGCCGCCGTTTCCTCGTACCACTTTTCATCACGCCGAGGGTCCGAAAAACAGTTGCGGAATATAGTGTGGAATTTTCTGTCTTCCGCGTGTTTCCACACATCCTCGTACAGCGAGCCTCTTTTATTCGTTGACAATCCTATGAACTTACCGCTCGTAGGACGCGCTATAGTCGGATACGCCGCGTTAAATATCTCTTCCGCTGCCCTGTGAAACGCCCACTCGTCGAAGAACACTATATCGCCCGTAAGTCCTCTGCCTGCGCCCTCTGTGGCAGGTTCAGCCTCTATAGTGGATATGTGTTCGAGGTCTTCTCCGGCGCGCACTATCTGCACGTCATGCACCGACTTTATGTAGTACAGCCCTTTATACGAGCCTGTACCGTTCATGCGCTCGAACTTCTTGAACTTCTTTTCCGAGATAATGAGCCATTCAGGGAGCTTTGACAGTATCAGTTCGCAACGGTTTATAAGGTCTTTTGATTTATCGTCTGTTTCTGATATGCAGATAGCCCTATAACCGGGATACTTTAAAACGTTATGAACTATCAGTGATAGCACGAGCCACGTAAAGCCGAGCTGACGCGCTTTTAGTATGATGTTAAGTCTGTTTTCGATCATCTCATTGAGCGCGGTACGCTGTGAATCCCACATACTGAACCGTATGACAGGTTCGCCGAGATTATCCTTGTTTTCTATCCATACATACAGGTCTATGAATTCCTCTGTCGGCATATCAGTTAATATGTAATTTCGTTCATCGAGGATTGCCGCCTGCAGCGCAAGCATGCGTTCCTCTTCCTGTGAAAGTCCTTCAAACATACGCTTTTCTCCTTTCTTTTCCCCTGTTAGATCCGGACGGTGAAAGCGTTGACAAACACCGCCCGTATATCTGAAAGGAGAAACAGATAGTGCGTTCCCCACCCTCGCTGCGCACATTGAGCATACTCATGCCTGCATCCCTGCAGTCCTATAGCTCGCCCTTGAAATGTTCCTGTTATCTCTTACGCTTGTACGGTTTAGGCAACGGCTGCCATGCAAGAACGAACTGCGGTATCAGTTCTTCCCCGTAACCGTTTATCCAGTTACCATCCTCGATGCGCGCAACGTCTGCGAACGTTACCGCGTTTTCTGAATCAAAGTACGTAATAACAACGAATCCGTCTTCCTCTGTAGGAAGTTCCCTTAAAGCTGTCCATGCCATATCCTTGTTTCTCCTGTTCTATGAGGACTTGCTGTAGCGTCCCCATTCTTTCATGTGCTGTGAGCGTATCCTGTACTTACGGAATAACTCACGCGTTGCTACGTTGTAATACTTGCCCCTGTGTGCAATGAGTGGATTGAGTAACCACTGTCTTGCTTTGCCCTTGCCGCCGTCTGCGCTGATGAGTATGTATTCCCTGCTCAGCTTCGCAGCAGCACGCATGAATGTAGGCTTTGAACATCCGCATATCTCCGCTAACTCTTCTGTTGAAAAACGTGTCCTGTTTTCTATGGTTACTATATTTGCGTGATAAGATACGTAATTCACCAGTGTTTCGATGATAGAGCGTTCATTTGTGTTTAACTCTTTGTTTAGTTCCTGAAGCTCCTGCGCATTGACGATCACTGCGTTCTTGTATCTACAGTAGACAAGCTCGTTATCATCCCCAGGAACGATCACTTTACCGTTAGGGCAGGTAAATGTTCTTTGTTCATTCTGAGACGGATCTCCGCGTTCCTTGATGTAGAACTCACCTGCGGATAGTTCCTTGACTATCTCGCCTGTTATACAGTTGAGCAGTATGTACTCTTTTGGTACGTCCATTTGGAAATTATCACCTCGTTTCTATATATTTAACTTGTGAAGAAGATAGTAAAAATTTTTTACTATCTCAGATTTCTAATACACGTTGATATTTCAACGATAATTAGCGTTTTTTGGGGCTTGTGTCCCTATATAAATAAAAGACCCCCTGTTTTTTCTTCGCCGAGAGGTGTTTTTGTTAATTTTTTACTGGAAATTTTCTGCTTGGGAAAATCCCTTTTATAGAAAATTTTTTCTATATTTTTTGAGATTTGATGTGTGTTCAGGTACAGTTTGTTGACCTTGATGCGAAAACCGCTGTAATCGTGCGTCAGAGCCTTAGACGGGTATGTGTAGGGTGTTGATGTCTGTAAGTATTCCTTTAGGAAATTGGTATGTGGGTGTTGGGTTGAACCTATGTGGGTCCCATCGCGCGCGAAAAAATTGGTATACCCCCCTACCCCCACCCCTCCATATGGGTATCCGTGGGCATGGGTGGGTGGTATGAGGAAGAAAAAAAATCAACCATTATATATGTATATACAATTATATGTACTATATACTATATACATTATAACTAATACTGATACCAGATCATGCATAAATATGCATAAATATATAAATGTAAGTAACTGTAAACCCTGTAACCGTTGCAATTACTGGATTCTTCTCAACTATTCCGATAACCTCAATTTTCGGAATAGTTGAAACCGATTGAATCGCTACATTATATAGGTTATATTGCAAGGTATTACGGTATGGCTGACCTACTTTTCGTGGCTTAAATCGCAAATTAAAGCTTCCATTATATACCATATTCGTATCTATCGGTGATAATACTGCTTTAACTGCGGCGGTAGGTCGGTGACGGATTGAACACCTAACCCACCCACAAACCCACTAATACAACCCTAAAACCACCCACAAACCACCGGACCAGTAACTAAAGCTACATATAAAATAGTAACTGCTCACGATCTGAAACCCACAATTATAATCACGACAATAGTTATCAACTATACCAATAGTTACTCGTCATTGTCTTCCTGCTGAACTTCCGAAAACTCCGTGTCTATCGCTTCGATTTCTTCTGTGCGCTGTTCTTGCCGCTGTAAAGCTCGGTCAAGGATCGCGTATTGTTCCTCCGCTGACAAATTACCAACATTTATGTGCAAATTAGTTGTGTGCTGTTCCTGCCTGCCGTTCATAATCTTGTCGTTCTTGTCAAATATTATTCCGTAGATCGTCGCAGCCTGTGCCGCAGATGATTGCGGTAACTTCTCATAAATGACCTGCTGTGCGCGATTCATGAGCATTAAATTGTTCTGTAGCATCAATTTGTACTCAGAATCTATCTTTTCTTGTGCATTTACAATTTTTGCCAGTGTATTATGATGCCCGTTTACCCATTGTCTAATGGTCTGCTCAGGTATTTCCGTCATTTGCGAGACCTTGCGAAAGTTACCATATAAACGGTACAATGCCACAGCCTCAATAATTTCGTGCTCGCTGTACTTGCTGCGCAGCTCATTCCTTCCGTCATATACTCCGCTTGTGTCCTGGATCTGCCGCAGCAGCGTTTTCCCTTTTTCCGGCTCCAGCCGTCCGACCTGATCCGCCAAATCTTTAAGCTTTGCCATGCTTCTCCCTTCACTACTTAACTAATAAACTATAAGCATATATAACTATATATAAATAAGATGTAAAAGCTATTGTAATTTCAACGCTTTGCCACTTGCGTAAAAATAAATTTAAAAAAGTTTGTGGAAATGTGTTGACATACTGCACAGTATGAGTTACTATTAAGTTGTCCTCAGGGAGAGGACAAAAAATATGGAGGTGCTGAGATGGCAAGAAAAACCACGACGAGCACAGAGGTAAAACAACGATGGATTGACAAAACGTATAAACGGTACGTGGTGAGCCTTCGGCAAGACACACAAGGCGAATTAATAAACCTTGTGGAGAATAGAAAAAAAGAAGGCTATAGCACATCAGAAATCTTCGCTGAAGCCTTAGGCAAGTTAAAAAAAGAGGATTAAAATCCTCTTTTAAATTATAACATACTGTACAGTATGTACAGAGAAGAAAAGGAGAAAACAAATGAGAAAATACACAATTGAAGAAATGACAAAAGGTCGCAGATGGTACGTAGAGTTTAAAGAAAAGAACCAGCTCGGAGAAAAAATACTTGTTGAATTCAGCTACTGCGAAAATTCCGGCGGTGCTCACTCTCTCCCGAATATGTGGTACAAAAACGGCTACATAGACAGAGTGCTCGAAAATTACTGGATCATCAGTACATACGCCACAGAGCTAAACGGCATGTGTCGCGGCAGATACAACCCACAGGAGAAAAAGTCGGAAGACGGCAAGCGTTTAGTAATAGATTTTGAATGGATGCTTGAAGCCACAGAAGAAAACGCAGCGAAACTGTTCAAAGAAATTGAAAAAAGAGCGTTCGCATAGTCGAAACGGGGCAAACGCCCCGTCTGCCGGAAATGGTCTCCCGGCACTGATGAGACAGACCGCAGAAGAAAGGACGGAAACAAAATGAAATCACAGAAGGAACTTAAAGAAAAGTATATGAAGGAAATAGAAACGATATGGTCTGAAGATTATATGCGCAACTTTTTAAGAAAGCAATGTGCATATGTCGTTGAACTCTCAAACGGAAATATTATCTGTTTAGAGAAACCAAGCATAAAAAAAGATTTTTGTTTTGGAATGGGCTGGTACGGCTCATATACAGATGAAGAGTTTGAAGCTGCCGAAGATCTCGCCAATATAGCAAAAACGAAAGCGGAATATTTTATCAGTGAGAACATGAAGCCGCTGGATAATGAAATAACAACACTTAAAAAAGCTTTACAGGGCGAAAAAGAGTGCTACACATATATAAACTATACAGGTCAGTCCTCTGATAGCGACCTTATGGCCTATGAAAGTGTTTACATTGGTCGTAATCCGGAATACAGCCCGGAGAGGTGGAGAGGACTTGAAGCACTTAAAAAGCTTGATTCCTGCGATATACAAGCAATTATTGACGGTCTAAACGCTGTTAAAAAGCAATTTAACAAGCGCTTAAACACATATCTTAAAAAGTACGGACTTACAAAATTAAATGTTTGGACGTATTGCAGAGACTAAGCCGAAACGCCCTTCGGGGCGTCCACGTAAGATAGCAACTTACGTGCTGATGATGGCAAGCTGACCAACACAGGGAAAAGCTACAAGAAAAGGAGAATAACATGAAAGTGAAACTTGTGAACACGGTAACGGGTAAGGAATACGGTAATATCCTCACAAACCGTAATTTAGAAGTTAGAGAAGCCGCAGAGCTGTTGAATGTAGACCTTGCAGAGATGTTCGAAGCTTACTGGAACGGAAATGGCGACGATCCGGACGACCTGGCGTTATTCCCGGTGGAGGCAGACCATGAAAACAATTAAATACATCATAGCCACAGCAGCAAAAACGCTGCTGCTGGCAGCCGTAATACTGGCATTATCAATAACAGAATACCCGGTATGTGGACATTTCTTATGTACTTGTTAGGAGGGAAAACATGGATAAGATTAAAACTATCACCGTAAAAAGAAATATAACGAGCGAGCACGAAATGCGTTCGGTCGAAAAGTTTTTAAAAACGCGCGGATACTCAAAAACCGCAGATTGTATGTGGTGCAAAATCTACAGCAAAGATGATACAGACTATGTGCTGAATAGAGAATATTAGGGCTGGCAACAGCCCCCGTTAATGCAGCCGCCCAGCCGGGCGCAGGTCTCAAGCCCTGACAAATGCAGAGAGACGGAAACTTGATAATTAAATAACAGGAGGATAAAAACATGGTAACAATAACCATAAAATACGATCGTAAGGACTTTTTTGGTAGTCGTATTTACACAGAGGATACCGCAGAACCACAGGACGTAGAAACAGCCGTTAAAATGGTAAATAAAGCGTTTAAACTGGTGTTTACAGATAATGCAGCTATTCAGGTCGAGGACTCAGACGGGGAAAGCATTATCGTTATGCAAGATTATTCGGATCGTGAAAGGGACCTGACAACGGTCCATATATACCACAGACCGAATGCCTGCGACATTCTCAACGTAAGCACAACAAAAGCACGTGCGCTGGTGCGTGCGATGTGTAAAGGTGCTTACATAGGACAGGAGGCGTAACATGAAAATTACAGCGATCATCACAGCCGCATTACTCGCGGCAGGTATTACAACAGGAACAACATCGCAGCCGGACATAATTCCGGCTGCACAGCTACCTGCAGAGCCGCAGATGTACACAGTAGCAGGTACATTTAACTACTACTGCAAGGACATCAATAACGGCGGCTATTATATCCGTTTTGAGCCTGACAACGTAAACCTATACGAGTATTACGTTGACAAGCCCGAGAACGCTTGCAACCCTAAACTCGGCGTACATTACGTAATAACTATTGACGCAGGCGAACTGCGTCAATGCAAGTGTGCAGGACGCTGCGAAGAAGGCGCGTACTGCTTTAAGGATGATAATCACATAACAAGCATACGCGAGATATAGCACTATACAAGCAGGAGCAACAACGCTCCTGCTTTTTATTGCAATTTCAACGTTTTCAAAGTTTTTCTGAAAATATTCAAATTATGCTTGACTATCGGTAATACCTATATTATACTATAGTCAAGTTAAAGGTCGGAACGAAAGGGGACAAACATGAAAATTACAGGCAATTACAAGAAGGACGAAAACTTTACAACGGTATATGCAGACAACCGCGTATACACGATTGCTCGCAACACAGGCGAGTACGGCGTTGCTGCCGTAGGTGATCGCGCTGCTGTCGGTGGCGTGATCACGCAGGAACTCTATGATAAGTGGAGTTCCGAGTGTGCCGAAACAGGCACATTCGAGCTGTAGTGCCTACATCAGCGGCGTTACAAGCCGCACAGAAAAAGTATGACGCGCAGAATACGCGCGTTTATACTTTTAAACTGAACAACAAGACAGACGCCGACCTGATTGAATATCTTGACGGCGTACCGAATAAACAGGGCGCGATTAAAGCCGCGCTCAGGGAGCATATTGAAAGGAGAAAAAGTATGTTCACAAAACAGGACATCGAGGTAATGATTGAAGATTACCTTGCAGACCATCCGGGGTTGTTGGATGAAAACGACGCGAACGGCGCACTCGAAGTGGATTATGATTCAATCAGCTTTGACGAGGGTTTAGCATCATGGATGGCTGATGCTTATGACCAAACGTATCAGTATGTACTCGTTGCTGATGACGAAGGGAATGTACGCATCGAGCTTATCGGCATAAGATAATGGACAAAATAATCATAGACTCAGACCAGAAAGTCATAGAGTTAAATAACTGGTTTGGACAAAACGCGGATGAAATCATGAAACGCGGATTTCATCCGCCTTTAAACGAAGGCTGCATCATTTTAGGTAATGCTAAAGTGCAGCTAAATTTTAAAATAAAAGGCTCAGATGTTGAGTTTTTTCATTACGATCGCGTATATGGCGAGATGAGCACATTTTCATATAACTTAATAACGCGTAAAAGTTATATTGATTACCCTGACGGTGCTCCTGCTTCCGCTGTCGAAAACATGCGCCAGGGTCAGCGGCTCATGATACAAACATTTTTAGCTGTCATGTCCTTGCTGCTGTATCATAAAGACGCGATGGCCGAAAGCCTAATACGAAGCAAAGAACCTGATAAACTGCCGAAGCCGCAAAAAAAAGCTAAGGCTAAAAAGAAATCAAAACAGAAACAGCCTACTGCACATACGCAGCGCGTATACGTGTTGTCAAATTTTGAGCCTACAAAAGCTACTGAGCAGGTGTTAAAAGCAAAAAGAAAATACACGAAACCCGACTCCGAAGTACAAGTACGCGGACACTACAGGACATACCCAAGCGGTAAACGTGTGTGGGTAAAGCCGTTTACCAAGTACAACGGCAAGAAAAACAAAAAGGATAAGGAGTATATATTGTAAAGTTGCTCAAATGCATAGATAAATTACTTGACGAGTATTAATAAACGTCATATAATATCATTGCAATAAAAAATTGCAGTCGTTCCCTTTACGGGAACGTGGATTGAAAATTTTAAATGTTCGTATTGCACGAAAATAAAAGCACTCATTACAAACGTAGTGAGTGCTTTTATTTTGTCTATATAAAATATGGAGGATATAATTATGACCTATCCCAGTACCGCCAGTACATCAGCCTCATGCATAACAGTAAGTTCCTCGCCGTCTATCGTGACGGGAGCACCTGCGTAGCGTGCATACAGTACCTTGTTACCAATAGCAACAGACTGTACCGCCTCGCCGCAGCTTACTACCTCGCCGATGGTTTCTGACCTTTTTTCTTCCTGCACGATCAGGATACCGTATTCGTTTTTCGGCTGTTCCGATGGTCGTACAACTATGTTTTTATGTAATGGTCTTATACGCATTGCGTATGCTCACCTCTTTCTTTTTGTCCTGTCCGCCTTGCTTTTCGGTTTGAACTTTATCGGCTGTAAGTAAGGCATCAAACCTATCTCACGGATAATGTACTTTAACAGCGTTCTGCTGCGCTCTTCGTAGTCGTTGCGCCCAAACTCTATCGGATACGCAAGCATATAAAAATCTACCTGCTTATCATCACCGTAAGACCGTATCAACGCTTTGCGCGTATCCATGCGCAGTTCTTCATCCTCGATGTCCGCGACTGCAAGGTCAAACGCGTTGTCGATTATCTCATTCCATCGCATCAGACAGTCTAAATGCGTTTCTAACGTGTCCAATTTATCATCTGAATTAAGATATCGCCGTCCGTCTGTTCCCTGCCTTAAATCGGCAATCTGAGAGCCATATCTTGGTTGTTGATTGGAATTTATACGTGCAATCTCCGATTTTATGGCTTTTATGTCATTTTTTCGGACGTTATACGTCTGTACGAGCTTGCGTGCTATCTGCATGTACGGATTGCGCTTAATATCGCTCATGCGATTCTCAGGCAAGCATACCACCTGCCGTATTTTTTGGTGCGAGCGTAAGTGTCAAGCATATAGCCTGCCGTGTCAGCTCGTCTATGGTTATCTCTGTAAATTCTGAATGTATGAGTATTTCTGATTGCGCTTCTTCCGGCTGTCTGCCGTTTATCATCTTTTCCGCGACTGCCGCAGCTTTTACGCATGCGTTTACTGCCGCCGCGCCTATCGCGGTGAGCTGTACCGTATCATGCTCGATGCTGCCTGCGAGTGCTGCCGCTAACGCTTCAGTCCGCGTGTTTCCTGCTACCTTATACTGTATCATATATGTTTACCTCAAATCCAAAACTTGCGCAGCTTAGAGCATTATGCCCGTACTATCGGCGGCTTACCGCAGTTGCCTCTGACCTTAACTTTTTAGCTTTGATTTTCTATTGACAGGTTTTATCGTTTTAATTACCAATAGCATGTTTTATTACACAGGACGCCAAGGTTGTACGGCTGCGTAATGCTCGTCAGCTGTGCCTATATCGCTATTGTCGGTCGGTCGTTGATATATTGAGTGTATTGAACGATCGTACACAAAACGGTAAAATGACATTTTATTGTACTGTAACTGATTACTGACCGCCGGCAATCCAACATAGCAATGTTTAAATCGTATGATTTTACATGTTTTCGGGCGAAATATCAACGCTTTCCCCGATGATTTTCCTGTTTATCTCTCTTAATGTTTTTGCCTTGTTTGTTGCACATTCCATTGCGCAAGCCGCGTAGCCTGCCATGTCGATGTAATTGTCCTCTTTGTATGCCTTAGCTGTAGTTATGCGGCCCATTTTAAATAAGGTCATCATATGCGCTACGTCCCCGGAATCAAGTGGTACGCCCATTTTATACTTGCCATTAAGGTATACCGCCCAGTAGTCAGCTATCACATCAAAATTATTCTCCGGCTCGCCGTACTGCTCGTTGCGGTCCGTGCATACTATCCTCTTAGCCTCGTTGAGACAATGCTCTCTCTGCGTTATGCAGCGTTTTCTCTGTGTTATGCCGCGTTCTCTCTGTGGTATGTCGCTTAATTTTTTTGTTTCCGTAGTCGAGATCATGTATAATGTCCACCTTTCTGTACGCTGTTGGCAAACACGTTATGTCTGCCGTTCTTTTCCTTTCGCTGCAACTCTTTACGCCTGTGCAGCTCGCTAACGTAGTTGTTATATACCCTGCAGGTCATATGACAATTAGGTTCTGCCGTCCTGCTGTCGCAGCCTTTACAGCCTTTAAACTGTGCCTGTGTTACCATAGCCGCCCCTTTCCGCGTTTCCGAGTTTGTCTACCGTATTAAAATCTATCGTTGGCTGATGTTTGAAAATGCGGAACTGAGCAATGCGTGTGCGTGCCGGGATAAATGTATCCTCTGTTGCGTATGCCGGGAATAGCCACTCGTCTCTGTCTCCGCAGTAGCTCTCGTCTATTATCCCGATGCTGTTTGCCATAAGTATCTTATAGTTTTTAAATGTCGAGCTGCGCGGCGCAACGATAGCTTCATAACCTTCCGGCAGCTGCATAGCTACGCCGAGCGGTATAGCCCTCAGCTCACCTTTTACAAATCGTATGTCCTGCGCACAGTATAAATCTATCCAGTTTGACTTCTGCTCGCCGCCTACGTATTTAAGCTCTGGTATCTCTCTCAGATACTTTATTTTGATTTCCATTTCTGCCATATCTTTTTCTGTTTCCTTTCTTGATTCTGTTCGCTGTCAACTTCTTCAGTTTTAATTTTAGGGAAGGTATTCACACAGTCCGCAAACAATGCCTTTCTGAGCCTTTCGTTCATTTCTTCTTTAATTTCCCTGTATAACTTTACAGTTATTTTTGTTTTGGACTCAGTGCCACACTGCGGACACCATATTTTTCCGTCTATGATGTCTGTTTTGTCAAACTCAAATTCTGCGTTGCATTCGGGACACATGCCGCGGTAATGCATAGCCCCGTTCCGTTTTATTGTTATCATCTTCTGTACCTATTTTCCTGTACTGCTCCTAAAATTAAGCCTATCACTATTGCTGCATAAAACAGCAGCGCAATGATCTCAGGTATAAAGACCTGTACCCGCGACCATGTGATCGTGCCTGTAAGTTTAAGTACGATAAAAATTAGTGTAAGAATTTCTGCGAAACCCATTCTCTCATTTCCTTTCCTAATGTGGATTCTATAACATTTAAAAGCTCTTCCTTATGTACATATACATTTGATTTTGCAGACATTTTATCAATATGTTTCTCCGCAGCTGCCATACACTCGTCTTCCGATTTGTAAACGTAACCATGCGTAAATGAGTTGTACTCGTAGTCCTGCCCACTTATCGTATAGTAAAAGTATTCATCATCGCCTACGTAAAAGCCACTGCATATCGCCTTACAGTGCTTTTTCTTCGCTGTCCTGTAATAATTCTCTTTTTTAGGTGTATGAGCTTTCTTTTTACTCCACTTCATAGCTACTCCTTACTATAAAACTATAACCTTCTTCTCATCGTCCGCAGTTGGCACTATGTTACTATCAGTGCCATAATAGTAGCCGTCATCGTCTCTGTACTGCACTACTACATCATAGTCATATGGCAGCTGCTGTAGCAGGTGTATCAGTTCATAGTTTTTCATTCCTTTCCACCTTTCAAAACTTTAAAATTACGCTTAATTGTCAGTGCTTTATATAGTTCGCTATAAACATCCGCGGTGACTTCTACTATTTTTTTGACAGTATCAACGCTTTCGATTTCTCGTATTACTACCTCGTCCAGTCCTTCAAGATCAAGTTTTAATCTTGGTTTTATGATAGGCATTTCATAATCCCCTGCACAAAGTATTTTTATGGATTTTGTGATGATTTTGCCGCGAGGCTCTTCGTCATAATGCAAACATTTATATCCATAACCGTTACATGTTCCACCTTGCTTTATGTAACGTTTACAGCGCTCGCAGAATTCACATACGCTAATCAAAGTCACTGTCCTCTGCTTTGTACGGCTTCGGCAGCGGCATCCATGCGTCAATGTCCAGCCAGTCGTCTTTCCCTTCCAACCAATAGCCTTGACTGTCAATCTGGCACACATCAGTACAAACATACCCGTGGTCTGATATAAGTATTTCTTGCCTGTCATCGGGCATAGGACAAGTTAATACTATTGGATATTCGTCTAAATACGGAGTATCGTTTTCCGTTGCTTCACGCCATGTTACTGGTATCCACTTGCTTTCCTCGCGAAGCTGTTTCAGTTCTTCCAACCAGTCTGCAAGCTGTTCATGCTCTTCCGCGCAATCACCACATCTTTGATAATAGCCTCGTAGACTCGGAAAATTATAAGTTGCTTCTCTTTTCATTTCCAAAGCAATTTCTCTTGCGCGTTTTATCGCTTCATCTAACGTCATTTCCTCATCTCTTTGTAAGTATCTACATACTCCCTGATAGCTTTTAGTTCCCTAAGATAGGCAGCTACCTGTTTATGTTCCCAATATTCTTTAGCTATCACAGTATCCTGTATCGGCATTTGAGCGATTTTTTCTTCGCCAAATATATCCTCTAAGGCTATTACTTTTCTCTCGCAATGACCGATTATCTCGTCTATGCTTAAGCGTTCTGTCATTTCCTCACCTCTCCGCAATCTAACGCCTGGCCACATTTAGGGCAGTAGTTATACCTATGCTTCGCAAGTTTCTTCTTACCCAACCACTCGCCGCAGTTGGGGCATTCAGCGTAATCGTTCCCCAACTCTATTGGGTTAGGGTTTTTGAGTTCTTTTAAAGGTTGCTTTATTTGTAACCGTATTATCTTTATAGCCTCTTCTAACGCTACCGTGTAGTCGAGCGGATAATTCCACTCGACTTCTGATATTGCCACGCGCAGCGTGTTTATGATTTCTTTTTCGGTCATTTTACCCTCATTATCCTTTCAATATACTCCATGCACTTTTCATACACTTCCGGGTCAAACTTTCTTCTCTCGTGTTCATATGCGCTGTATTGTGCAACGCCGCAACCTGCAATTTCTGATATTTCCCGCATTGTCACCTTGGCAGACTTTCTCAATGCAGCTATATGACCTGCATACATGCCGTGTTGACCGTTCCAGTTTTGTATCTTCACCATTTTTTTAGTGGCTTTTGACTCCAACTCTTTCTTCAGTTTCTGTATTTCACAGTTATCATTTTTACAATCAATTATGCATCCGCTTTTATCTTTTCCGTCGTAAAAACCTGCTACATACTTTGTAGGCTCTTTGCATTTACTGCAATTTGTATTAATCAGCATTAACCCTTGTTCCTCTTACCACCTATCCACCAAGCCATAACTTCCTCACCGTCTTTCCAATCAGTGTCGAGTCCGTCTCTTATCCGAGCTGCTACCATGCGGTCAAAGGCTTTTATGTAGTTCTGCTCGATTTTAGGATAAGCCGCAAATTCCCTCATTTGCGCTTTTCGGCCGCCCATCGGGCAGCCTATACAACCTATGCGTTTATAACCCTGAGCATATAAAGGATTGGACTTGCAACCGTAATGCTCTAAAAATTCCCACACTTCCTCGTCTGACCAATCAACTATAGGATTAAGCATGGCAGTTCTCGTTCTGTAGCATTGCTCAACAACGCGTCGGGTTTCGGAGTTATCGTTGTTTAGAGTCAATCCGCCACTGTGATTAACCCTATAATCAACGTTGTGCTCGTCCGCGATCTTCTGTGTAGTCTTAGGTTTGCCAACCATTGTCACAATACCGTGTAAGTCCTTACGTTTAGGACTTTCCGCCCATCTTACGCCTGTGATGCGTAAACGCCCCTTTCCGCCACGTTCTTTAAGTTCATTACAGCAATAGCGTACCATCCTCGTAGGCGGCATACGCTTTCTTTCTACGAGAACCCACATGCTTTCTTTCGGCAACACGATAAATCCATGATCTCCGTACTGATAGACCATCTGACCTTCTTCGTTCCTGTAGCTCTTACGTTCGCCGTAGGTCTTCATGACCGACTTTACGTAGTTTACTGTTTCGGGAGCGTCTACGGTCGTGAGATTGTGTACGCAGTCATAGTCCACACCTGCAAGGTCGGCAAGTATGCGTATCGTGTCGCTGTCTTTGCCGCCTGAATAGCACAAGTAGTACGGTTCATTAGGCGGCTGAAACATTTTCAGGTACTCTATAGCGCGTTTTTCTTTTTCCTTATTCATCATTCCGCCACCTCATTATTCCAGAACGTTGATATTTCCGCCATAGACTGCATCCGTTCTAAAGTTGCCTTTATATAGCTGTCACGATCAAGATTTAATTTGTCCGCAGTATCCACGAGGATTTTTATTATCTCCGTGACGGCTGCTGCGTGAATGTCTACTGGGTGAATGTATTCTTCTTTATCTGTCATCGGTTTATTGTCTATCAACATTACTTTTCTCCTTCACTTATTCCTGATATGGTCTCGGTAACTCCATCCAAGCCAGTACCTCACTGTATTCAGGCAGCAGCATATTATCCTCTAAGCCGTACTCGTAAAAACCATAACCGTCATGATAGCAGCTCTTGCGATAAAATACCGGATATCTCAGCTCTCGTCTGTTTCTTATGCTGTCGTATATCGTGACTATGAGCGGTTCGCCTACCGGCGGCAGGCTGTCTTTTATGTTTGTCCAGTTTACTTCGTGTGTCATTCAGTCACCAACTTTCCTTTTCTTCGGGCACCACGCCGGGGAAGTCTTAATGCTTGGCTTATCTTCGTTTCTATTTCCGAAACCTATAAAGCCTTGCATTTTCAATATTTTATGGTCTTTAAAATACTGAATTATGTATTTTTGGTCGGGGTGTTCGCAATAGAAACTCCCTCTTGTGTTTCCGATTCCTCGGAAGTCTTTACAATGTTCACACTCTGCGCATCTAATTTTATCTGCCATTACTTACTCCTTCCTGTTGCTCTTTTTCAACGGGCATTTGGGGTGCGGTCTTTCTTTCCACACGTATACGCCTATTGGTTTATCACGATTAGGTGAGATGCCGCAGTAGTAACTCCAGCTCATTATGCCTATCCTCTCACTTCTTAAGTGCTGACAATTTTTGCATATTAATTTACTCATTTTTACTCAACCTTTACTCAACCTTTACTTTGTACGGCTTAACGTATTCCTGCTGCCACCAGTCAGGGTGCATTAATGCTGTAGCGTACTGCATGCCGAATACCTCTAAAAACATTTCGTTACATTTCTGTTCATTTGTTTTTACTGGATGCTCCGCTGCCCACTTTTTCAAGATGGATTCAGCATTATCAGTGTAATTCGTAAAGAAATCGTTGCAACAATCCATGTCTGATGCTATATAACAGTTTTCACATTTGCCGCTTGCGGTTTCACAAATTCTCTTCTTTATTCTCATCGCCTCTTTAAAGCTCAACGGCTTATCATATATCTTTGTTTCCATTATTTTCTCCTGTTCTTCCTTTGGCGGCTCAGTGCTGCGGTACTTTGACCATTCAAGAATCGTGTAGCCTTCGTCTTTAGCATGCAAAGTATTATCGTATTTGCCTTTGTTAAAGCAGTAGCATGTTTGTTCTTCATAGGGTCCAAAATGGTTCCTTAGCAAGTATGATGTGCCGCTGTGCCACGTCAGTCCGGCCTTGTGCATCTCATTGCAGAAATCTTCAGCTTCTTCTCTGGTCTTGCAGTGCATGCAGACGTCTTTTCCCTTCCATGCGCCAAAATCGAACGGTGTTTCTGAGGCAAGACCAGCTATCATACCATCGTCCCAAAACCATTTACCTTTGTCCTCCACCATTTTGTAGCCGCGAGTAAGTACGTTTTTTTATAGTCATGACCCTGCCCAGGTACACGTCCATTTCGCTGACCCAGTTCATTTTTTCTGTTGCCTCGGATACGATACGCACCCTTTCGCCAACTTTATACTTCATTGTCGTTTACCTCCTTCCTCAGTGTTTCCTTGTATTTGTCTACCGTCTTTCGGTATGTTTCCAGTTTCCAAACTTCTGTTCTTATATTACTTAGGCACTGCTGGCGAATTTCTTCTTCAGTAAATTTCTGTATGCTGTTAGCATTCACAGTTGAAGATATTACCCATCCACACGGGAATATAGCTGTGACCATCATTGCTTTAAGATTGGGTTCTATATACATGTTTTTCTTAGCTTTATCAATCAATGAATCTATATATTCGTTTGTTAATTCTGCCATTTTACTCCACCCTTTTTATATTTCATCTTTGTCCACCTCCGCTGTAACTATCCGGCTTTTGCCGTACTGTTCAAGTGCACTGTCCATGTGGTCGTGCCACATGGCGTTCCTCTTGGCGTCGAGCCTGTTGACTTCTTTCCTTACGATCTTCTCCTGAGCCGTAAGTCCTTTGCGTTTCTTCTTAGCTGTACTACTCTTTCCCACAGCGAGCCTCCGTAAGTTTTTCTATCAGCAGGTCGATCATGATCTGCTGAGATGATATCTTCTTTTCAAGTTTTGATACGTCAGGTGAGTCATGTCTGAGCTGAGCGATCGTATCGTTCGCCGCGTCTAAAGCCTTACGCAGTTCGGACATTTCGGCGCCACGGTCATTAAGCTCCTGTTTGAGTGCATCTGTTTCCGCCTCGCCGCCGATGCCAAATACTGAGGCTATGGCAGTTTTGACCTTACATATCTCATCATTTTTAAGTACACGCAAGAAGTTTGTGCAGTTATCGGTGAAACTATATGCCAGGTAATGTGGGTTGAAATATTTACCGCTTATTTCGATCTCGTCCGGTCTGGCGCTTGGAGTGTTATATATTTTTACATACTGCATGTTATAATCACTCACGGCTGTTACTAACGCAGTAGAGCTATCCGCAAATTGCCATATTTCAAAAGGTTTAGGGTCTGTCATCGTTTGCCTCTCTTTCGTCATCTTACCTATGACAGCAGCCGCAGTAGGATCTGCGTAGCCGCTGCCGTTATAATAGTAGTTATCTTCTCTGTTCATTTTTTACCTTGCTGTATCTATCACTTCATGCAGGTCGTTCAATATCCGGTCGTTCATATAATCTATGCTACTTTTCATTCAGTTCTCCATACCTTTCTATTATTTGTGTTTGTCATTTACTCCACCCACCTTATTCTTTATATCCTTTAGCACTCTGTCGGATATTTCCTTTTTTCTCAACTTGATGTCGTTTTTATAGTCTACATATCTATCAGGTATTATCGTATACTCTTCGTATCCGTATCCTCTCGGGTAGTATTTGATGTATTTACAGTCTGAAAATCGTCTCAAGTGACCACTTTTCATTGCCGCATCATATATCTCATCGTAGACATGCCATGGTACGGTTATCGTATCTTCTTTTCTACGCAGCGTAAGATATTCAGCTAAACTACTCTTGTTCTTAAATTTACTTATGTAATCCGACAATGAACCGAACACGAAGCCGAATACAAAGAATGCAATCAATAAACAAATCAATTTTCCTAATCCAGCCATCTTTATTCTCCTTCAGTGGCTACTACATTAGCTCCCTTAACAGTCACCCAGCCATGCTGCAATCTTGCGTCAGCAATTTCCTTATCAATAAGTGGCTGTGTAATAGAATTCGCTATAATCTGATTAGCTTTAGCCTCAGCTTCCGCTTCTATGATTTTAGTCTCAGCTTCTACTTTCTTAGTCTGCTGTTCAGCTTCGGCCTGTTCTTTCTTCTGTAACGCCTCGACACGTGCGTCTATTGCCTCTTTCAGCTGGTCATCCGGGTGTACATCTACAATTGATGCGTCCATGACCTCGATTCCGTAGGCTGTTTTGAATGAATCGTTAAGTACCTCGGTTATTTTATTGTTTATCTCACTTCGATTTCCAGAGTAGATGTCCATCATGGAGTAATCCGTTGTCACCTCTGAGATCTTAGACTTTAGGACAGCCTTTACTCTATTCTCTACAATGTCCTCGCCATCCATTCCACGGAACTTACTGTAAGTCTTAACTAATGTTTCGGGCAAGAATCTGTATGACATCTGAAAACTTATTGCGATAGACGCATCATCAGCCGTAGACACCTTAAATGATTCATCACCCTTTGAACCGCTTCTATCGTCTTTTGTGAGTAAAAGCTGTTCATTGCTCACAGTAAATTCTTTTACTTTTTTAGTAGGAGCTACAATATGCCAGCCCTGAGTGAGAGTTTCTTCTTGCACGCCGCCATTCATTGAATATACAACACCCTCGTAGCCCACTGGGATTCGTTCGGTGCATATGATTCCTCCAATTAAAACACCAGCAATAGCTAAACCTGCTAAAACTCCACCTATCTTTCCTGCGCTCATTACTTCTCCTCCTTATCTTCGTTGTTTAAATTTTCAGTTACTCGTTCTTTGATTGCTTTTGCTATAGATCCTATTGTTGTAAAAGCGTCGGACACGAACGCCCATAATATGACCGCTACAATAGCCAGTAAAACCCAAAATACTATGTTCATCTCAATTATCTCCTCACTATCCCTTTCTGCCGTTGGGCAGTTCTTTGTAATCGTTTTTGAGCAGTTTATATTTTGTGTTCATTTTCAATCCTCTTCCTCATGTTCCCACGTCAGCATTTCTTCTATGTCGTATGGTTCGTCGCCAGCTTTAACAAAATCAAAAAGCCCCACATTTGCGTTCATTAACGCTTTCAACTCACTTCCGTACCATTTTGCTGAACCATCAGCAAAATCACGACCTAACTTTGGTTTATCACAATAGACCCTAATATCTTCTCCGAACACACCTTTGCTGCGTACTATGTAGCCTTTTTCCAAAAAGCTAAGGTAGGCGTATTCCTTTGCTGTGAGCCTTAGTGTTTCTTTGTGTTCTTCGTATAACCACAGCAGCATACGACTTCCACAAGTGCCAGTGAAAGAATCATTAGTGCTTTTAAACTTACAGTCATTGCAACGTACGGTAGCACACGCTACGATTTCCCCATCGCGAACTGCTATTGTATTGCTATCATCAGCAATCTTCTTTATCTCGTCCTTGTAATATTCAAAATTGGTCATAATATACTCTCCTGTCTTTTTAAAAACTCTGCCGCCTTATATTGCCCATAACTCATACCTGCCGCTTTTGCCGCAGCTGCAACGGCATCTATGCCGTCTGATTTTGTCTCGGACCTGCGCGCCATATAAGCCTTTGTAAGTTCTCTTTTGTTGCGGTTATATTCGGCGGATATTCGTCTGCTCATTATCAGCCGACAGTCTTTCGAGCAATACTTACTGCCGCCATTTTTCGTATTGAATTCTTTTCCACAGCAGCTGCATTTTACTATCTTTCCCTCTGACAGCTTTCCTTTAAGCTTTTGGTATCGCTCTCTGTTGCGTTTTTTCTCGGCTTTCCTTCTGCAATCGTCTGAGCAATACTTTTTTCCTTTTTTTGATACAAACTTTTTTCCGCATACCGGGCATGTGATCTTTACGCTTTCTTGCGCTATTCTTGCTTTCTCTCGCTGTTTCCTGTCGTTTATCCTGTTTACATACTTGCGGCGTATATCAGCGCATTCAGAACTGCACGTTTTCTTGTTTCTGTTCATTTCAAACAATTTGCCACACACTACGCATTTTTTAGTTATCACCGTTTTCACCGGCTTTCGGATATGCTTTGTCGTAAAGCTCCATAAAATCCTCAAAACGCATTGTTGCGAGGATATCTGCGTTGTTTTTCTTGTGTATGACGATCGGCATGTCTGGCGTTCCTTTTGAATCGCGTATAGCCTGCGCCATCCAGTCGTAAAGCATCATTTTTTCCTGATGCTTGCATTCAATGTGCATGCCCGGCAGACCAACAACGTCCGATGCATCGCCCGTGTTTCCGCAATACTGAGCTGTGCGGCGTGCATTGCAATACCCGTACTCTTTGAGCAGGTTAGCTATCTGTCGCTCGAACCGTGCGCCTTTTGCTTTGCTGTTTATCTTTCCCATGCTTATACCGCCTTTGCTGCTTTTAACTCGTGAAACTTATCTTTTACGCCTTCAACGCCGTGTTCAAAACCGTAGTTCAGCATTTCGTCCACTTCCTCTGTGGTAAACGATACGTCCACACCAGTTTCAGCTTTGATGCAGCCTATCATATCTTCAAGTGTCACATGGTCCGAATCAATGCATTCATACTGCCGTATCATGTGTTCTACAGCTCTTTCAAGCCGTGCCTTGCCGTGTCCGAACACGTCTCTGTTTGTGAGCAGCGTAACGTACATATTCTTCAGGAATGCATTGCGCTCTGCAACAGCGTAGATAAGCCTGAGACGTTCCTCTGTCTCTTTAAGCCACTCTTTCTTAGCCTTTGCGCTAAACTCTTTTTCAGCCTGTCTGAGCGTCTTCTCGGTTATCACGATGTTTCTCTTGTTATTCTTCTTTACTCTGCTGTTCTTCCCCATCGTCTATCGTTTTTATTACCTCTTCATTTGCTGCGATACGTTCCAATGTCTTTTTCTGATACTCAAGAAGTTCAGCGTCTTTTTCAATTTTTTTACGGATATACTTTATTTCTTTTGTACTTCTGATAAATACGGTCGTCATTGCTGCGGTAGCAGCCAGCATCGCCGCTATACCGCATACAAGATATATAATTTCCAAATTTCCAGTCATTTTCTCACCACTTTCTTATTTTCCAAAACACCCACGCGCACGCTGCGATGATCACCGCAAGCCACGTGAGCATTTCAGCTTTGACTATTATCGCCGTTATCACTTAGCTTTAACTCTCCTTCGCCTTTTTCCTCTGATAATTTGCGCCGGCTTATCCTGTCTCGCAACTCTTTTGGTAATCGGTCATTCAGACTCTGACGTTCCTGTATCTGCTCATACGCACTGCGGAACTGTCCGCGGATAACATCAGGATTTTCCGACATGCATATGTCACGATACCCGATAGACTGAGCAGCTTGCCGCGTTACCTTATCAAGGCTGTTAAGTGCTTCACGTTCTCGGCTCGAACCGTAATGCCTTATCGACCTGAGTACATCGTTCCACGCCTCGCTCCATGTCTTCAAGCCGCTGCCCTGCGTTGCATTTTTCGTGATATCCGCTATTGACGGCGGATAGGGGCTTGTGAGCATATGCTGCTTCAGGGCATCCGAACATTCTTTGTAGCTGATATTTTTAAGCATTTCATACCAAACACTCATCGAGTTCTCGCCCGCAAACAATTTGTAACGAGGATAAGCTGCTTTGATGGCATCCGCGATGACTTTAAAATCCTTCTTCGTCACTTTCCGCCCACCTTTCCGTCATGTCGTAGAACTCCTGCATTTCCTGTTCGGATCGCGTGAGCTGTCTTCCTGGGAATGTTTTTCTGTCACGTTCCTGTTTTTCATGCACGGCGTTTATCACCCATTTGCGTATGCATAGATAGTGACTCTTTGCTGAGTAGCCTTTCATCTCGATGTATTCATCAAGGAATGTCACAGCTTCGTTGGCAAGCTGCACTCCGTATTCAGTTTTTAGTTTTTCTATCTCGGTATCGGTGAGCAGGACATGTCGATACTCGCCGTACCTGTGCTTAGACTCTTTAGAGCTTTTTTTCTGCTGAGATGATGCTGCGATGTGCAGTGGTGCGTCGTCAGGCGCGCCACACATACTTATATCTTTATTTATATTATTTTTATTATATATATTATTTA
>ERZ1034901.126-NODE-126-length-60028-cov-23.238874_pt1 | contig 60028 bp, 88 predicted proteins | sample MGYA00520628_ERZ1034901 | MGnify/ENA primary metagenome ERZ1034901 (study PRJEB33766, sample SAMN09781783) | gut metagenome | biome: gut microbiome | host: Homo sapiens | place: Madagascar | study: EMG produced TPA metagenomics assembly of the PRJNA485056 data...
TTAACTTGCCATTATATTAAATTGTGTTTAATGATAGTATGAAAATAAATGGCAAGTTAGATAATACATCAATAAAAATAGAAACAATAGTATTTGCCAAAGATGCAGCTGTAACTACTCAGAATTCTAAAGTTGCAACTATATATACTGCTAAACAAAAATGTGCTGTTATAATATCTGCTGTACAACAAATGGCAAACGTTTCGCCAAAGGAAACTATTATATATCATTCAAACCATAATGCATATGTCCGCAATGTTGGAACTACAACGGCAACATTGTGTTGTCATTTAGAAGTTGGAGAATCGGTGGAGATATATGCTTCTGCAAATACAGCAGGAAAAAATTATTTTACTGCGAGAGGTATTGCAATAAAATTATAGTATAGTTAATTGGTTTACTGTGTAGCTATTCTTCTATAATCATTTTTAATTTATATACACCTGCATTTACGGGTTTTGTATTTGGCAAAAATGTATTATTAGATATACATGCAATAAAATAATTATCAGAAGCTCCCTCTAATATTGCATCCAATCTTTTTGAAATTATTTCAGTCCCTGACCCTCTGTTAATACTAAATAATTGAGCAGATGCAGGCACTGAGGTTCCTATGGCAACAAAAACATCAATGTAATATGTACCATTTTCATAATAATTACAGTTTTCAGATACAATCTCTCCGTAATTAGGATTTATACTAAGTATTCCATTAATTTTTTGTAACTTGCCATTATCACACTATCAATAAACAGATGAAATACTGATTTCAGAATAATTCAATTATCATGATAATATACAAAAGAAAAAGCACCCTATTTTGAATAGAATGCTTTCAGATGGTTAATTTACCATATTGACTATTTTGAAGCCTAAATTACATTAAAATTATATACTGGTAACAGTACAGAATCTTTTATTTTCTTATATATTTCTGATATTCCTGCCACAGTAATAATATCTGTCTCAGCTGCATACCTGGATATTTCTTCTGGGATAGCCTTCTGAGCTGTCTTAAAGGCTAAAATAGCCGCCTGATTTTCAAAAGTCATATTCTCATACCTAATCATCATTTTCTCCTTTCTATGAGGCTATATGAGGATTATACCAAACAAATGTTCTTATTGCAACAAAATTTTAGGGTATACACCGGACAAGTGTATACCCTATTTTTTACGTTTTTAAAATGTGTTAAATTCGATTCAAATTACCTCTACATTTTTTGACCCCAATTTTGACCCCACTAATTTCGATTTGAAACGGTTTGAAACGGTCTAAAATGGTCGTTTTTCGTATTTTTGTTATTTGGAAATGCCCGAAAACACTGCGTTTTCAAGCATTTCCGACGATGGAGTAGACGGGAGTCGACAATTGTCTCAAATCCCTGTAACACTGATGAATACTGGATTTGCGCCATATTAAAAATATTATTGACCCCAATTTGACCCCAATTTAGCACACTTTAACCATATTCATGGCTTTTGCCTCTTCTTCTTGTAATACGTGAATATATTTTTTCATTGTAATGGTGATATTGGCATGACCCATTATTTTACTTACAACAGCTATATTTACACCTCTTCTCAGAAGTGTTGAACCAAAAGTATGTCTGAGGGTATGGAGGGTAACTCTCTTCTCTATGCCGGTTCTTTTAACAATGCGGTCAAGACTTCTTTGTAAGTTTCTTGATGTGACCAACGTACCCTCTTTGGTGCAGCATATATTATTGGAAACAATCCGTTTTCTCTTATCATATTCCTTAAGTTCATTTATATACCACAGTGCATTTTCATTTAATTTTATAACCCTGACTCCTGCTTCTGTTTTTGTAGATTCTTTCAATCTGTTATAGGTAGTATTTTTGCCATGTTCACCATCAAAATTTGCTATATTGCTTTGTATTGTTTTATTCACATATAAAAGATTAGTTGAAAAATCAATATCTTTCCATTGTAATGCCAATGCTTCTCCAACACGAAGACCTGTATTTATCATAAAAAGTAATATAAAAGCATCTCTACTGCAATATTCCCCTGTTGTTTTATATCGTTTTAATGCTTCTTTTCTAAATTCCGATATTTCAGAATCAGATAAGGAGAATTGTACTTTTGTATCTACTTCTATACAGCTTTCTTTTGGAATCAGTACGCCATCGCATGGATTTTTATATATAAGTTCTTCTCTGACAGCATTATTTAGGCATGGTCTAATAAAATCAAAAACTCGTTTTAGTCCAGATAAAGATAATGCTTTGATTTTTTCACTAGGCGGATTGGCATACATATCGATTAAAGATTGTATATCTTTTGTTGTAATCTCACCAATTTTTTTATTTCCAAGATAGTTTTTAATTCGGCACTCATATGTCCTATATAATCTTGTATAAGAAGTTGGTTCAATTTTGTTCCATTTGAATTCTTTTAGCCAATAATTCGCATAATCATCAAACAGAATTTTTTTGGGCTCTCTGAAACCATTTTCTATTCTCATTAAATAATCTTTTGCTTTATTCTTTACAATAGATTTATTATTGCCATAAAAACTTTTACGAATGCCATTAACTGTAAGCCTACCTTCAAATCTGCCATCGCCACGTTCTTTTATTGTCATAGCATTAACCATTGCCGATACATTGTTTATTATAAGCTCACCTCCATTAAAAAAAACAATGTAAAGGTAATTTGAATTAATTATATTATATCAAATCCTTTACACTGTTTCAATTAGTAATATATTTCTTCTCCTATATGTTCCTTAATCCAAGCTTCCAAAATATTAAAAGTCGTAATGTAATCATTACCTATTTTAACTAATGGAAGCTGATTTGATTTTATAAGCTGATTTATTTTTGTTTTGCCAAATGGCAAAATATCATATAAATCTGTTTGTTTTAATATCTTATTAGTTCGTGCTTCCGATTCCACCAGTTCTTACTCCATCAGCATTATCTTCTACAGTGATTCCAAATGGCACAAATACTGCCTGACAAATTCTGTCTCCTGCTTCAAATGTTACCGACTTATCTCCATCGTTCTTTAATGCAATAAACATGTGTCCTTCGTTATCAGCGTTGTAATAATCACTATCAATTACGCCAGTACCATTTAATAGAACACATCTCTTTTTAATACCTACACTACTGCGAACATATACCAACATGACATAGTTATTGTCCATGTAACATCTGATTCCAGTTGGAATCTTAATTGTTTCGCCAGGATCTAGCTCCATGCCATATGGAATAGAAATATCATAACCGGCACTATGGCTTGTAGATCTCGTAGGTAATTTAATATCATCATACATCCCTTCGATATCCAACTGTTTAAAATCTTCCGATGTAGAAATCAGATCATCTTTAAACTGTTCGAAACTTACCTTTTCAAACTTTGCAATTCTTTCTAAATTCTTTTCAGTACCTGTTTTTATCATCTTGTCTTCTCCTTCGTAATGTCTAATAACTTTTTCTAATTCACTTGATGCTTCTCGTGACAATTCACTATGGTCATAATCTTCTAAAATATTATCTGACCTATGAGAGACTACACACATCGCATAAATAATAATTGCAATAAAGGCTATAAAAGCTAATACTACTATTGTTGTTGCGTAATGTAACATTCATATCCTCCTGTTCTTCCTTTCAGTATTCTTCATATTCTGTTTCTGTTGAAATATCCTTCGATTTATTATTCTCCGCTTCTTTCACAATTTTCAGTGCATCTTTACGATTGTGGAAAACAGTTTTATCGATTGCATTGTATGAGAATAAATAAGCATGTTTATCACGCTTATCCGTGCCAACAAAATATGTGTCTTCTATTGTTCTGATCGATAATTCGCATACTTCATAGATTGATGTTTGTGGAATAATTCGTGCGTAATAGAGAATATCTTTCTTTTTTAGATTGTGTGTATTAGTCACAATAGAGAATCACCTTTCCTTGTTCAAGAGATTTCTGTACGTCTATAACCCGTTGATTGCTACTGCCACGAAACGAAAGTCGTGGATCTTTTAATTTATCTATGTAACTACCATCAACTAAAATGTCGGCACACAAAACAGCTTTCATTTGATGCCTTGATAGATTTTCAAATGTATATCCTGTGTAAAGCCAAATTTTTTTATTTGGAAATTTGTTCCTGATTTCAGAACATAGATTAGCGATTGGAATAACATTTACGAAAGATAATGGTTCACCACCTAGAATGCTGACTCTACTTATGTATGACTTGCTTATTAAATCAAAGAATTTGTCTTTAGTCTTTTCTGTCCATTCTTCTCCGCCTTTAAAATCCCATGTACTTTGGTTGAAACAATTTTTACAATGAGGTTCCATATCACATCCCTGAACGAAGAGGGATATCCCTATCCCATCTCCGTTTGAAATATCCATGGATCTTATTTGTGCATATCTCATATTTATACTCCTAACATATAAGTTATTCCTCTGCAATATCTGTTAAATGAACATATCTTTCAGCGATTTCTTGTGTTCTTCCCTGATTCCAAAAATTAGTTCCAAGATAACCACAAGTTCTTCTAGTAACATTCATTTTACTTTTATCTCTGTTACCACAACAAGGACATTCCCATATTAATTCTCCATCCTCATCAATGATCTTGATTTCACCATTGTATCCGCATACTTGACAATAATCAGATTTAGTATTTAATTCTGCATACATGATATTATCGTAGATATATTTAAGAACTTCGAGAACTGCTGGAATATTTTGAGTCATATCTGATGTTTCAATATAGGAAATAGCTCCACCCAAGGACAATGACTGAAATTCTGATTCAATATATAGCTTATCGAATGCATTGATAGGTTCTTTTACAAAAACATGATATGAGTTTGTAATATAATTTCTATCTGTAATGCCTTCAATAATTCCAAATCTCTTTTTTAAACATTTAGCAAATTTATAAGTTGTACTCTCTATTGGAGATCCGTAAGTGCTATATCCAACATCTTCTTCAGATTTCCATTGTTCACATTTATTGTTGAGAAATTCCATTACTTTAATGCCAAAATCATGTCCTGTAGAATAATCCGTATGTGAATTTCCAGTCATATATTTTACACATTCATATAGACCTGCGTATCCAAGTGATATACTTGAATATCCGCCATGAAGCAACTTATCAATTTTTTCTCCCTTTTCTAATCTGGCAAATGCCCCATCTTGCCATAAAATAGGAGCTACATCAGATAATGTTCCTTCAAGTCTTTCGTGTCTACATTTTAATGCCTTATGACAAAGTTCTGCTCTTTGTTCCATTAAATCCCAGAACTTATCAAAATCTCCTTCCGAAGATAATGCTACATCAACAAGATTCAATGTAACAACACCTTGATTAAATCTTGAGTAGAATTTATAATTACCATCTGCGTCTTTGTAGGGAGAAAGGAAACTTCGGCAGCCCATACATGGGAAACAATTCCCTTCTTTAAATTCCTTCATTTTCTTTTCAGAAATATAATCAGGAACTAATCTTTTAGAAGTACATTTTGCAGCTAATTCAGTCAAATACCAATACTTACTATTCTCATTGATATTATCTTCCTCTAAAACATATAATAATTTAGGGAAAGCCTGTGTTACATATACACCAACTTCATTTTTCATTCCTAAAATTCGTTGATTAAGGAATTCTTCGATAATCATAGCTAGTTCTTCTTTGTATTTGTCTGTTTCACCAAGATACATAAATACACTCAAAAATGGAGACTGTCCGTTTGTCGTAGTCATACTGTTGCATTGATAGTTAAATGTCTGCACTCCGTCAGTAACTTCTTTTCTCGTATCTTGTTCTGCGAATTTTTCTGCATCATTTTCATTGAATCCCCAATTTAGATATTTATTATAATAATACTTATAACTATCTCTTACGAATGGTGCTAAATGAGTAAGTGTAATACTTGCCCCTCCGTATTGACTTGAAGTTACAGCTGTAATAATCTGAGTAGCAATTGTCATAGCCGTTAAAAATCTATGCGGCTTATCAATTTTTACTTTATTAATACACGTTCCATTTTGAAGCATATCTTCTAAATTTATTAAGCAACAATTTGTAATTGCATTTTGTCCAAAATAATCTGCATCGTGAAAGTGAAGTAATCCTTCATCATGCGCCTGTACAACTTCTGGTGGAAGTAAAAATCTTCTTGTTATATCGGTGCTAACTATACCTGCCATATAATCACGTTGAGTAGTTAATAATTTTGCATTCTTATTAGAATTCTCATTATTCCAATAGTCACTGGTTCCTTGCAATAATTCGCAAATTTGATCATCAGTGGTATTATCATTTTCTCTCTGGAATTCACGAATACTTCTATATCCTTCATATGCTTTAGCAGTGAGACGCTGTTTCTTTGTAATAAGCTTATCATAAACCATTGATTCAATATCAGAAATACTTACTTCATCTTTATCCTTACACTCATTTTCAATCTCGTCTGCGATATCTTCTGCAATCTTTGGCTTTACAATGCCTGAACCATTTTTCATTGCTTTAAGAATTGCAGTTGAAATTTTTGATTTATCAAAATCAACTTCTGAACAATCTCTCTTAATTACTTTTATCAATATGTATATCCTCCCATATGTTTCTCATAATTCCATACAAATTATAATGCTAGCCAAGAACTCTTCTACATCTTTGCCGATAGTTGGATTATTGTTCCATACTGTCACAATGTCACTTAACACATCGTACATACTTCTAAATTCGTCATCATTGTCTGGTTTTCTTGTTTTAACACCAAGGGAATTGATATATTCTTCTGCTTTTAATAAATCGTTTGTTATTTGTTGTTTTAACATCATATTCTGCTTACTGATGTTCATTTTATCTCCTTTCTCGATTCCGCAAGAAATCAACCTTTCCTAACTAAATGCATTTCTTGAGGTTCATAAATTATTGTTTTTGCCTTATCATCTTTAGCAAAACGAACGATTGAAAAATTATCTAAAGCCAAAGCAAATAAACTATTATATAGGAAATGACTATCAGTGAATGCCGACATATTAATTTTTACATAAAATTTCTCGCCAAATTTAAATACATTACCATATTTTACTTCTGAAAGTGCAATATATTCATCGCTATCATCAATAATTTTCATCTACCTACTCCTTCACAAAATTAATAATCCTGCCATCATTAATAACAATTTCAATACTTTTGAGGTCATATAACTCTTCGCAATCCTGCAAAGTAACATCATCAAGTTCAATAATCTTGTCGTAATCCATATGTATCGTCACCTCACTCTTTACACAATAAACATAAATGCGTTCTCATTGGAGAATCATTGTAATTCTTTTCATGTCCAATGCTTTCAATAATATATTCTCTATTATCACCTTGAATTTTCACTGTGATAAAATCATCTCCATCTCGATCTACAATCTTTCTTAACTCTCTGATCAGCAGACCGGCATTACCAATACAATTCGTGTTCATCACCTCTGTTCTTCATAATATCCAATAATATAGGTTATTGCTTTCGCCATAGCATCTTCGCCAGTCTCAATTCTATCAATCTGTTCATATTTCCATGGATGAACCGTTTCTTGTACTTTTATCTCACTCAATTCATCCTCTGTTTCTAAAAATCCGATTACAGGAATTCCTCTCATATACGCATAGAAAATTTCATCCGAAGTGCCAAGCGATTTATCCAAGTCCTTCAGATTAACAAGGACTAAATCTGCTTCCCTAATTTTTCTGAGATCAAATCGCATAACTTCACTAGGATTTTTAGAATCGTCGCTGCCAATGCTATAATAGTCCACAGGACTGATAATCCTACAAGACTCACCCCATCTAAAAAAATATTCTTTAGCTTTTTCACGCCACTTTTTCGCTTCATCACTTTCACTTCCATAACACGCCATTGCTCCTGCTAAATAAATTTCCATATTAAATCACCATATCCTTACAATTACCGTCTTTATCCGGTTTGAATTTATCGCTTCTATGTATTATTGTGTTGTATGGAGTGTTGCAGTTATGTCGCAAGCACTCCGTATGTTCACATTTTCTATTTGCACAGAAGATAAAGTCTTTGATTTCCTGGTATCCTTCTTTATGCATTTAAAATATCACTCACTACATCTTTAATATTTCTGTTATAGTTGTTATCAATTACTAGATTTACTTCTTTGTCCATGCCTAAAAACATGCCGAAATCTCGATCTGTTCTTGAACATAGCTCACTCTTATCGTCGAAATTGAATTTGTCTAATCCAACTCGATTGATATATCTTAACATTCTGGTTCCCAAATTTGCTTCAACAAGTACGCTGTAAATATCTGCATTAGGTAAATTACGCTTAAGCTGGCGAATACCATTTGGTGTTAGAACAGCAACATTATTACCTTCTACATAATCAGACTTTAATGTTCCATAAAATCTTCCCTGAGAATATTCTTCATACTCAGCAAATAATCCCTCTGCAAGCATATCTTTGAAAGTATCTTTTGTAACAAACCAGTAATCCTTACCATTCTTCTCACTATCTCTTGGTTCACGAGTTGTATAAGATACAATTTTTCTGAAGCCATGGTTATTTAATTCATTTTCAATGGTAGACTTCCCAGATCCAGAAGCTCCAATAAGTACAATTGTGCTCATTACATGAATTCCTCCATAGCCGCATCAAATCGTCTCAATTCCTCAACATTATCAGAAACAAGCTTTACATATGTATCTTCAGACAAATCAAGTGCATAAACTCCCATGATACTCTTTGCATCAAGGACTGCGTGGTCAGTCATAATGTCTACATCAGACATAAATCCTCTTACGACCTGAATAAATCTTTTTACGGTATCAGCATTATGTAATCTTACTTTAATTGTCTTATCGTTCAATTTAATTTTTCTCCTCTTCTCTATAAAAATGATGACCAATCTGATCAGTGAATGCATAGTTCCATTTGTTAAACGTCTTGGTTTTTTTGTTGCTGTGAAATCCAATACAACCATTTGTGGTATCTACGATTTCAAATGCATACTCCACTGCAAGTTTTGTACTATCAGAAATAATTTTTCTTCCATATGCAAATTGATTTTCAGACGTAACAACCTTTTCTACAGTAGATCCGAATCTCTGATCAGGATCTTCTATGCGATTGAGAATGACATTCGCCACATGACATTTGGAATCGAAATCACCATCAAAACATTCTGTCTCAACGACTCTCTGAATTAAATAAATTTCATCTTCGGTATAAAAATCGTATACTGTAGCAGGTGTTGGAATAATTTTTGAATACTTATCAATCACATTTTTATAAGCAATGTACCAATCCATATTGCTACTTGTGATATCTTCGATTCGATCTAAATCATTCTGCATATCAATTACAGCTTGTTCAAATTCATTTGATTCAGTTTCTTCTGAACTAACAGTTAATTCTTCTTCGATTTCAGATAAGGTCATAATATGTGATTCATCTATCTGCGCTATCTTAGGCTGCGGTATCACAGGAATGTTCACTGTAATCAGCGACAGACAGGTAAATAAAGTTGCAAAATTATAAAACATTTTTTATCCTCCTTTTAATGAGGATACCGGTATCATAATTATTCGTGCGTCCACGAAGTAGCTTACCGCTACAAATACTTATTCTCTTTTTATTGGAATAAATTTTTGATTATCGCATCATTGCGATTAACTGATTTTCAGAAATGATTGGAATACCTAATTCTTTGGCTTTTTTATTTTTGCCAGATGTGGATTCTATATCATTATTTACAAGATATGATGTTTTTGCACTAACACTTCCAGATACTTTCCCACCATGTAATTCAATCTCTGCTTTGGCTGCATCTCTATTTTCGAAATGTTCAAGGCTACCGGTAATAACGAAAGTTTTACCTACCAATGATTTAATATCATCCGTGGTTGCCAAGGAAATAGGTTTTTCAAAAGATAATTCTTTTGATAAATCGTACATATCTTTGCAGTGCTTTCTGAAGAAATCGTTCATAGAACTCACAATGCTATCACCAATACCAGGAATATTCTTAAAATATTCTGCACCGTATACAGATAAAGTGTGCATGAAATTATCAAAATCTCCATCGACTTCATTTGAAATATCTTTACTTGCTGATTTTCCGACTAATGGAATTGACAGAGAATATATGAATCTCTGAAGTAAAGTGTTACGAGATTTTTTAATAGAATCAAGAAGCTTTGTAACAGATCGTTTACCAAATCCTTCTAGCATACTCATTTCTTTTTCATGGTTGGACAGATGATAAATATCTCTAATAGATGTTAGCCATCCAAGATCAATAAATTTCTGAATTGTTGCTTCTGACAGTCCATCGACATCAAGAGCATTTTTACTTACTGCATGACTAAGTTTTCCAAGAAGCTTACCTTTGCAATCATCATTAGTACAAATAAGAACTTCTGAATCATTATCCTTTACGATTTTTGTAGGAGAACCGCATATAGGACATTTATCAGGTACAGTAAAATTACTACTCTTATCAATGCTGTCATGTACTTTAGGAATAACCATATTGGAACGATATACTCTAATTCTATCTCCGATTCCAAGCATCATATCCTTAATATATGTAATATTATGAAGTGTCGCTCTTGTTGTAACAGCTCCATTTAAATCAATAGGTTCGAAAACTGCTACTGGATTAATTAAACCTGTTTTAGAAGTATTCCATTCAATATTAGTAAGCTTGGTTTCAAACAATTCGTCTTCGTATTTATATGCCATTGAATGTCTGAAGAATTTATCTGTTCGTCCCATAGAATCAGCTACTTTATAATTATCTACTGCTGCAACCGCTCCATCATAAGGGATATTAGCTTCTTCTGCCAAGACTCTTACATCATCAAGGAAACTGATTAAGTCATTTTTTGTATGGCCTTTAGAAAATTTCACAAATGGTACAATTTCAAATCCATTTTCTTCAGCTAAAAACAAATCGTAGCTTGGATTTTTATGATCAAATCCTTTAATTACTCTCCATCCAACAAATCTCATATTTCTGCTTGCAGCTTCTTTACTATCTAATAATTGTAATGAACCAGACACTAGATTTCTTGGATGGCTATATTTCTTATCAACAGGCAAATCATCATTAATCTTTCTAAAAGTATCCCATCCAATAATTGTTTCGCCATCAATAATCAATTCATCTTTATATGGAATTTCTTTTGGAATATTATTCATAGTTAAAACATTTTGGAGAACATCTTGTCCTTTTTCACCATCGCCACGGGTTTCTGCCGAAACAAGTTTCCCGTCTAAGTATCTTAACGAAGTTGTTAATCCGTCACATTTAACAGATATAAAGCAATCATTATCCCCAATAAAATTGATTAACTCATCAACAGATTTTGTTTTATCGAGAGATAGCATCGGATGGTTATGTGTCACTTCCTTTAATTCATCTGCAACTGAATAACCAACGTTATGCGTGGGACTATCTGCTAAAACAATTTCCGTAGTATACTCAAGTGTTGCTAACTCATCGTACAGTTTATCCCATTCGTAATCTGACATAATTGGAGACTGATTATAGTACGCATTAGATGCATTATTAAGTGTATTAATAAGCTCTTTCATTCGTTTTATTTTTTTCACGTTGTTATTACCTCCTCTCCGCAAAATTCTTTTAAATATGTAAGCATTTCATCTTCTTCTGGAAAAAACGGATCACGTTTCTTCTCGTTGTGAATCCACGATAAAAAATTCATCCAAAACTGACCCACTCTCCAGTCAGGCATATGTGTCATATGTAATCGAGTTACCTCGTTATAAAAATCATATAATCTATTTGGATCTCTAATATTAATCACCTCTTTTAAAATACTTTAAGTGCCTGTCCACATCTATCACAATAATGTTGTGCTGGCACATTTCTATCTATTGCATAGTTACATATAGGGCACCATTTCTTACCGTTTGCAATTTTCTTCTGCAATGGTATATTCCTTCTATTTAAGCCTCTAATGTCAGATTGCAATTTTTCATTTTCTTTTAATAATCTTGCTCTCTCATTAATAAGCCATTCTTTATTATATTCAACTTTTGGCTTAGAAATCATTTTCTTATACTGTTCAAGATCGTAGCCAGTTAAAACAATAGCATCTTCTATCATATTTTTACGCTCCTGTTGAAATGAACAATTACTTGTGTACCTCATAAAACCATTCATTGTATAAATCATATCTATTTTGAATATTAAGCCAATTTATTTCCTTATTATTATCATTTGCCCACTTAATAAAATTAGCAATCTTTCCACAACAACTAAATTCTGGGCAACCTGCACGATAAATACAATTAGGAACTAACACATCTGATTCATAAGGATGTGTCTTATGTAATTCAATTTTGAAATCTTCTGCCAATTCAACTGCTTCTTGTGTAGCATTGCCACACAATCTTTTTCTCCAACTATCAATAAGGTTTTGCATATTAGCATAACCATCAAAATTAACCAATGCATCTTGTGGTTTCTTACCTCGTGGAGTATCATCAACTAATCTATCATCTCTTTGTGAACTAATAAATTTTTCAAATTTATGTCTCGACCACTCTGTACTCAGCCAGTAATAAATACTTTTCCAAGACCAATCAAACTCAAGTAATCTAATTGGTGAATGTTCTGATATAAGCAATTTCTTTTTAAAAGTATCCGTTGGTTCGTTCTCTGTAAAATCTTTATTATCCGTGGTTCTACAATGATTCTTTACTCTCTTCCAATCATCCCCAAACCAGTTAAAAATTGTTTTCAAAATTAATCCTCCTATTTTTAAATTCTATGAAAGTCCAATTTGATTACGCTTTACTATTTCATTTTCTGCTATATGCTCTATCATTCTATCTGTCATATCAATAATTCCAGAGACATAACTAGTGTCTACGTCTTTATTTTGGTAATTAATGGTATCTCTTAATACCTCAATAGCTATTTTATATACATCAACTTCATCCATTAAATTTTCTCCTTATTAGTCCACACATACTCAGAAAACTTGTCCCAGTTCATCATTACTTGATCATAAATATCAATCTTAATATCATCTGCTTCTCCAACCCAAGGCATGATAAGAACTTGATATTCTGATTTTGACCAAAAATAATACATCAAACTTTTTCTAAGCTGCTCAGCAAAATCTTCCTTATTCAAATCTGATTTTAATAAGTCATAAACTACTTTTCTAAAACTTCCATGTTTAAAAATGTTCCATTGAATAATTTTTTTTGCGTTTGAATCATGGTAATATACATTCCATTCCATAAATTGTCGCCTCACATTTCTTCTACATATACAGCAATATATGGATTAATTTCTCCACCACATTTAGGGAATACAATTCTTACATCTTGAATAAGGTATTCTTCTCCATCTGTGTCAGCAATATCTTCTGTATTTATTTCTAGCGGAATTTCGTTTTCTTTCATATACTGTAATGATTTGATTAACTCACTAATATTGTCAATTTCATCATATCCTTTTAATTTATAACCTTCGTAGTTATTACTAAAAGCAATAATTCTTACGTGCATTTATACCTCCTATATTAAGTTATTCTCTATTGGATTAATAAGCGAATTGCTCTAAGATTTTAGAAGTTTTGGTTATGTTATGATTGATATCTTTATCTTATATTTTTTAATAATTTGATTGCTTCATCGCATAATTCTGCCCAACTGTATATGTAAAATTCTTCATATATTAAATTACAAGAAGAATCTCTTGAATCCAATTCTGTTACAATCTTTTTTAGCTTTTCTATTGATATTTGTATAATATCTTCTTCCAATTTTTTCTCCTTATGAAAGCGCAGTTTCATCTGCTAAAAAATGTACTTTTGATACTCAAAAGCGTCCATTGGTCTCAATTTAAACAAATTTTTTTCATGCATTGAATCAATTTTTGCCTTGATATCTAAGTCATCAATTTCTCCAGTTCTGATATATCTATCAAGTACGTCATAAGTAAAACCAAGATTGTCTTCATCCGTCTTTCCACATAACCCATCTGTAGGCGTTTTGTCTATTAATTTAGTTGGAAGACCTAGTTCACGGCCAATAGCTTTTACCTCTGTAACCGTTAAATAAGATAATGGACTGAAATCTCCTGCTGCGTCCCCAAATTTTGTGGCGTATCCTACATAATCTTCTGAATAATTACATGTATTAGCAACACGGCCATTCAAAGACTGAGAAATTGCATATAAAGTAGCCATCCTAATACGAGCTGGAAGATTTGTAATAGTTTGAGAACTTACAGAAATTTCAGGAGAGAACTGCTGAATGACTCCATTTACGGCATCATAAACATTCATTGTGTAACTCTTGATACCTAAGTGATTAATAAGCATATCAGAATACTCAATATCTGATTGTTCTCCACATGGCATAAGTACACCAATTACTCTATCCTTCCCAAGAGCTTCTACACACAGAGCAGCCACAACACTGGAATCCTTACCGCCTGATATTCCAATTACCGCATTACAATCCTTACCATTTTTATCAAACCAATATCTGATCCACTGTACTACTTCGTTTTTTACAATCTTTGCATCAAACATTTATATATTCTCCTCCTTACATTCGATTCATCACATCATAAAATCGAACTAAATATTCATATACATTTTCAGGAACTAATTCCTTTACTCTATTAAATTCTCCTTTTTCACACAAATCTCTTACTAAACTGGATGATGTATGATTTTCTGGAATTTTAATCTCTGTAAAGTGATCTCTATAATTAGTCAAATTAGCATCTTTCAATGCTTCATTCAAATTTTGCCCTTCTCTTACACATGCGACAAAATTATATTCGTTTACAAATGGCTCCCAATTATACCAACTGGTTAAAGTTTTGATGTTATCCATTCCAAGGCAGATATAATATTCATTGAATTCATAATTCTTTTCCGCTTCTTCTCTTAACTGAGAAATTGTATTATACGTTCTCTGCGGAAAGAAACTTGTTGTCTCAATATCTAATGCATGAATATTATTTTCAGCACAATTATCCATGGAATTGATTAATTCAACTCTACAATATCCAGGAATTAATGTTTTCTTTTTAGCTACATATGTATCATGAGCCGGTATAAAATAGATGGAATCGGCATTAACTGCCTTTTTAGCAGCTAACGCCATATCTACATGAGCATTTGTAATAGGATTGAAACTACCAGGAATAAGTAAAATTTTATTCATGTTACATTCTCCATTTAATACATCTGTTTAAATAATCAACATAGTCAGAATTTTTACACATACCTTTACCGACAACATCTGAGATTTTCGCTACATCCATTCCATTACATTTAGTTGTCTTCATTACAATATTTAAAGCCGGTACGTCGGTATCATTGCTCAGATACGTGCCAATTCCAAATGCTACGTTTACTCTACCGTTAAAATGTCTAAATAACTGATCAGCTATTTCAAAATCCAAACTATCGCTGAATAACAATGTCTTTGTCTTAGGATTAATCCCCAAAGATTCATAGTGGGCGATCATCTTTTCTCCCCATTCAAACGGATTGCCGCTGTCATGTCGCACACCGGAAAATAAAGTTGCATATGTTAATTGGAAATCTTTCAGGAAGCAATCAGTTGTAATTGTATCTGTTAAAGCAATACCATTTAATACTCCATACTCTCTTACCCATGCATCCAGTGCATACCAATTAGAATAAGAAGGATTGTGTTTGTGATTACCCTGTCCAGTACACATAATCCATTCATGAGCCATGGTTCCAACAGGAGTAAGATTATATTTCTTAGCAAGATATACATTAGATGTGCCTATGAATCTTGAAGAGCAATGAGCTGTATCATTTAGATGAGAAAATTTCTGTACTGCTAATTCCTGCGCTTCAGAAGATAGTCTACGTCTCAGTCCAAATTCAGAAAATGTACCTGCATACCACTTTCCACTCTTAAGATTTTCATACTTCTGGTCGAGTCTTTCTTTGAAGCTGTTAAGCAATTCATCGTAGTTATATGCCATTCTAAAATAGACTTCGTTGACAATTGCTAGTGTAGGAATCTCATACATTGAAGTATTCAACCATGTGCCTTTTGTCTCAATAGATAAACCACAAGGAGAATTTGTTGTAATCTCAAAATCCTCATATCGAGGCTGCCACAATCTCAGAAAATCTACATATGATCCTTTCATCCACTTGATATTATCAATGTATGTGAGTTCATCTTCTGTGAATCTAAGACCACAGTACATCTTAATCTGTCTTCTGATCTCCTCTACCATTACAGGTGTAAAGAACACACCTTTATTTCGACACTTAAAACTCCAAGTTGTCTTATAATCACTGAACTGATGATAGATTGCCTGACCCATTGAAAATTTATACATGTCTGTCTCTAATAAACTATTAATAATCTGCTTCATATCATAATTCTCCAATCACATTAATCTGACAACTCTTCATTACTTCCATAGCTGCCTTATGTCTTTCTAACGTAGATCCTGCACAGCAACTAGCGTCTACAGTTACCTCTGCTTCTGGATATAATGTTTTTATAATGAGAGCGTTTGTAACTACGCAAATATCTGAATCCAATCCACAAAGTTCTATTTCAACATTTGGATAATGACCACAGATATAATTTCTTAAATCTTCATCCCAAAATCTGTTTCCAAATGTATATTTATCGATAATTTTATAATTACTAGGAATGATTTCAAGACCTATATTCCATCCATGTGTTCCTTTGATGCAATGTTTAATAGGAAGTTTCTTTCCTTCAGATGTTTCCAAATAATTTTCTTGATGGGTATCTCTTGTAAAAATAATGGTGTCTCCATTTTTCTGATATTCTAAAATCTTGTCCTTTACTCTAGGAACGATGGCTTTTGCTTCTTTACTTCCAAGCTCTCCATCAATAAAATCATTCTGCATATCTACTACAATCAAAATTTTTTTCATCATTCTACCTCTCTTTTAATTTATAATTTTTTAAATGAAAGCCGTATTTAGTCTTCTCCAACATAAACCCACAGTAAATCATCGTTATCACAATGAACATTCATCAAATTCACATATGAAAAATAAATTACGCATGGATATTTATCTGGTATATTTTCAAATTTACCGCTTCTGTTATAATATTCTCTTACTGTCTCAAGGACTTCGCCTGTTTCTTCGTCCCATTTTCTTTCAAATCCATAATATGCTTCATATTCCTCTACGCAACCGAAAAAGTTTTCAGTTTTTTCTATAAATTGAATCATCTCTTCTTCTGAATTAATGACATTTAAAGGATAAACAGGTGTGAATGCATCACACGAGTTACACCAACTGCATGGAATAATTTCATTTTTTATTAGGTTTGGTTCTATTTGATTTCTGATTTCACAAGTATGTAATCCAGCAATGTGATGGATGCATATATCACAACATTTTTCATCATTACAATTCGTTAACTTTATGATTTCATGGTTATTATCTTCAGCATAAACCGGTTGTAATTTGTATCCAGTATCAGTTTTTATGATATTCTTAAATCTATTGAGATAAAAATCTCTATCGTCCATTAAATATTTATTCATACAAAACCTCAAATTAATCTGTTAAAATAAAATGTATATACTGTCCAATGTGTTGCTTTAGTTCATAATCCAAATTATGTCCACCAATGATTAGATCATCTACATTAAATCCTGTAATGGTATATTCAGAGTATCCAACATAATGTCCTTGCGTTAGCAAATTTCCAGTTACCATATAACTCTCGAAATTCATTTTGGCTTCTTCAAGAGTACATTCTTCGTCAGAAAACCAAATGCTCAAATGTGCATTTGCTATGGTTGTTATTTTTCTTTCAAGTCCTTCATCTATTCTCATGTAATCGAAATAATCCATAATTAAATAAGAAAGGCTTTCACAATTCTAACTATAATCATTCCTACTGTATTTAAGTCCTATATTTCCACAATCGTCTGTATCCAACCATCCTTGTAAAATTAGTTCCATTTATCTCTTCCTTATTCGTTTTATTCTATATCAATATCAAGTGGTATTCCTCTGCGTCTACTCAACTCAATATCTCCGCACTGTAATTCTAAAAGTCTTTCCTTGCACTGTTCATCAGTTTCATATCCTGAACAGAATAATCTATCATCAGGTGCTCTCCATTTTCTTACTAAATCAATGATAAAATACAAAACTGTTCGTTTTGGATTGTATGGTTTTGTGCAGATAATATATCTATCATCTCTAACTCGAACCGTGTACGGTCTTTTCTCACCTTGGATATATACTTTGTCTCCAATGCTTACTTTCATATATTATCCTTTTGAAACACAAATTTAGTTATAACTTTTCCACTATTTCCGAATCGTCACCAAAAAGTTGGAGTATCTGGTTTTTCCAAAGAAATTACATAGTCTGCCTTGTAATAAATACCTTCAATATACCCATCAAATTCTTTATAGATACACCAATAATACGGACTGATACCTGTATTTATTTTATTTCTTAACAGCTCCATATTTCTTTTCCGCAGTATAATTTCTTCTCGTATCGCCAGTTTTTGTGAATCCCATATGAGTCTGGAAAGTAAATCTGTAAGGCGCGTATATATTTCCACTTCTCTGATATAATCTCTTATGGTTTCTATCATGATTGGTAGATTATTCTGTAATATCTTTTCGTCTCGTAATGTATGCTGATATACCACAAGGATCACACGATTATCACAATCTCTCGGATTTATCAGTTCAGCAACTTCAAATCGTGACTCATCATATAAATTTGTTTTATTATTCATAGATATTTTTTCCGAAATCGTTATATTCTCTGCCTTCAATAACATTAGATAAACATTCTTTACATTTTTCCAATGCATAAACATATGCGTTGTTATAGATCATCTGGTCATGTTTCTCAGTATGGCTTTCTAACATACTATCTATTGCGAAATCAATACCGTCTGAAAATCTATTAAGTCTCTCAAAAAAATCAGATTCATCATTAAAATGCACACCAGTAGGTTTTGAAATATTTTTAATATAGTTATTTGTGGCTTCTGATTCTTGTTTTGTAGCATTTCTCATAGCATATTCGAATGCTCTTTTTTCATCTTTTCCGAGCCATTTTACCCATGCTCCACAATCATTACAGTACAATCCAGTCGCACTACCTTTTGTTTCTGTATGTAAAGAAATACTTCCACACTTTTTACAACAGTTCTGATACATAATTATTCTCCTTTACTTCCAACTAATAATCCAATATGGATCATTCATAGGATAAGTTTCTACTTTATATCCTAATCCTTTTAGTTTTTCTATGATTCCATGTTTGAGACTACCATTTCCACTAATTGAAAATTTCCCATCTGCAATAGCTTTATTAATTTTCTTTGTAATCTCAATCAATTCTTGCGTACAACAATTTTCAATGTTTTCCTTTGTCATTTGACTTGCTTGAGATGCAGATGGAAGTATATTTTTTGGATATTTACAACTCATACCTTGTTATTCTCCTTTTTTACATTGTAATAACTCATCTCTCAAAATATCTTCTATCATATATAATTCTTGTCCACTTATAATATCATTTTTAATATCAAGTATTCTCCAAGCATGTTCACCAGCCGATTGGAACATATGAAAATAATAATCTTCGTCAACATTATAATTTTTGACATTATATTTTTCTGCTCTTTTTGGTGTAAGAGCATATTCATAAAACTGTCTGACCAAATCTAAAAGAGCAAGTTTTAATCGTAGGTTTTCTTCCTTCAGTCCCATATATAAATCTCCTCTCGAAATGTGGATTTCTTATACTTAGTTATTCTCTATTTAATATACCCAATCATCATTTCTAACCTGAAATACATCACCACATTCTTCTATATCTGGATAATTGTACGTTGCCACATTCATCGCATATTTATCAATCTCATAAGCTTTGTATTTAATATTAGTAAAACCCATCTTTTCTAAACAATATCTTCCTGTTGCAATTCCATCGTATAAGCTTAAAACTTCTATTGGATAATCTTTTGGTATATCTTTTAATCCTTGTTTCAAAATGTGAATAATAACTTCTGCTGTCCATCCATTTCCAATTTGTTTGTATCTCTGTGTTGCGCTATTTTTAGGAGCTGCTGTATACTCATCTGGTAAAGTTTGTAATCGTTCGCATTCTAATGGAGTAAGTTTTCGAATGACATAATATCCGTCATTTAATTTGATAGGATATAATCCATCTTTGTAACCAATTAATCCATCTTTTACTAGATATATCATCTTGCCATCGACTGATAAGTTACCATTTTCAAACCATTTAATTTGTTTATATCTACTTAAATCGATTACTTGGATTTCTTCACACATGACATTACATGGAACGCCTTTATGAAGATTTGCTAATAGACATTGAGATTTATCTTTATTAGATACTTGGATATAGCCAAAGTCAAAATGATTTCTACCACCAGCTACTGTTCTAACCATATACTCCATTTCTTTTTCAGTCAGATGCTTAAAGCTATCTTCCGTGATTGATATTGGAGTCATATACAATCCTGTTTTCGCACCTTGTCCACCACCATTGCTTGTAAGATTTACACTCTTTCCGTCAGAACTGTAAACTCTATGTGCTTGAGCTGTTGTATCAATATCGCCAATACGAATAGGTTCATTATCTGTCTGTACAACATTGCCAGATTGATGTTTTAATAAATAGGCATTTTCATTCTCTACAATTCCATATTCAAGTATATCTTTTAAGAATATATGTCTATCACTTGGTTGTGGAACATTAGGAATATTTGTACAATATATTCTTTTTCTTTGTTGTGCCGATACTAGTGCACTATTAATATGTAAAAGTGAATAACCAAGTTCTTCACTAATTTGATTCTTAATCTCATCGGCTGCGGATTCATTATTTTCATATAAAAATATGTCTGGCTTCCATTTTTCTTTTGCTATTACATAATTTAGAAATAATTCCCATCCTATGCCTTTAGCTTTTGTTTCACGATTCTTCCTCTGAGCAATAGACCAGTGTGTGCATGGAGAACCACCAATTAACAATTTTAATGGTTCTCCACTATTGATCTTTTCTCGCAAATTATTTTTTTCATTATTCTCTGTCAAAATACTTTAATCTACAGAGATTGCGCAATCATTTTATCCTAGAATTTACTGTTAAATCCTTTCTTTTTTAACAATGTTTTACAAAAACCATCTAAAATAGGCACGTCTACCTATACCAGATGAAAAAAATATTTCAAAGTCTCTTTTCTTTCATTTCCTTACAAAACTGTTTATATTTCCTGGTATATTCATAAGAATTGCCGAAAATATTATTTACTGCCTTATACAATTTAGGCTCATATTTTTCAATTGCTTCCAGCTCATATTCAAAATCCCTTCCGAATGGACAGCCAGCGCAACCCGTTCTTTTTAATCCATATTCTGTATAACAACTACTATGCTCGATTGCATAAGCAGCATCATAACAATCTTTATCGTTGTTCTTATACCAGAATAAAGGCCTGTAGTTATCACAGCCAGAAGCGTTTTCATCAAAACAAGATTTATATGCCGTAGCTCTAGTTCCACCCTCTGCTTTCCTAACTCCAATAATATTTAGATCATAATTTACTTCATTTATAAGCTTATGCATTACATTTTTCTTAGCATATAAACAACATTTTGAAGATATGTTAAACTGTGGCGGATATTTAACCATGTATTCCTTTAAATACTTATTTCTACGAATATTGAAAGTATCTGATTTCTTCTTATTACACCACCATTCCAATGCACTTTTACATCTCGGGTATTTCTCATATAATTCATCGAAAGATTTATCCTCCCATTTGAAATTATGTTTCTGTAGTCTTGAAATATAATCGCTGACTTGCTTTGATATGAATGGCTGACCATATTGTTTACATGATACGGGAATTGGTTTTATTGCTCTATATGAATAAATTTTTATATTGTATTTTTGTTCAAGATATTTTAAGTGATTTTTTGTTGCTTGATACTCTAATCCAGTATCGAACCATACATATGTGACTTTATTATATTTATCACATTTCCAAACAATATCAAGCATTACATCGCTATCAGATCCACCGGAAATAGCACATGCAATTTTCTTATATTTATCACTATTTATTTTTGACCATGCTCTTATTAAGTTGTCTCCTATTACTGAATTCACAGGACAATCCTGTAATAATTCTTCAATTGTATTAGCTTTCTGTACCAATATGTACTTTCCTCACTGAAAATTATTTCATTTCAATGAGGTAAAGCCATACTTAGTGAGTGTCTTTTTACGCCACTATCACATTACTTTTTTCGATTTATATAAACCAATGATCCGTTTTATAAATCATTGTGACAACCTTTGCTAATCAAAGGTGTTAAATACATACGGTGATGAAAAGCTAACCAATTGGCAGCACAGCCTCGCCTAATAAGTCAATGCTGTTTACGTTGCACTCTACCATTTTGTGATTCGGATTATCTCTGTTATAATCTTGGATGAACATATCAATCCAAAAATCTACATATTCATCTTCATCTTTAGCGTCCATAACAGCATATCTATCTACCGTCTTATAATTGTTCTTCTCAGTTCTATACGACAAATTGATCTTATATACCGGCAGAGTAATTTTTGTTTTTAGAAAATTCTTAGGATGAATACTCTTTAACCTATTTTTCAAATCTCTGTCATAAATTTCAACCGTATCAATTCCAGTTCGAATTGAACAGTTATCAAAAAATTCACTTGGATGCACTGCTTTTCACCACCTTTCTATATATACTCTACTTAGAACAAAGCGCAGCCTTGATTCTTAAAAGTATCAATCTGTTTATTCCAATCATCTGAAGCCCAACCAAACTCTTTCATAAGACATTTCTTACAATAAAATTTATTAATATTCCTGCCATGCATTTTCAAATTCATTGATAGAACTTCCTTATGTTTTATTCTCTTTTTACATTCGTAACATTCCTTATCAAAATATTGAACTGCTACACTCTGATCAAGCCCGTTGTACTCTGCAAACTCTTCTATCACCTGATCAGTCGGTTCATCTCTAAAAGTACCACCGCTCCAAGCTTGAGTAAGATATTCATCAATAGTACAATTCATAATTATCCATTTATTATTATTGATAAAGTCATCTCTTAAGATATTTCTCCATCTATTGTAAGCATATGGATACCAATACTTATCCAGGATCCATGTTGACTTCGCATAATATGGGCACGATATATGACATCCGCATCGAGAATAACCTTTCTTGTACTTTGGATTTATTTCGATGTTTTTCCAGATTGTATAAAGCCATACGTCCATCTCAGTCCATTTTCTTATGGGCAAAATACCTTGCCAACACGTTTCTCCCCACTCAGCTTCATTTATCCATTCATCTTGATAACCGCTACGAGTATTAGATTCCTCATTTCTCATTCCCATCCACATTAGATACGGATGGTTGTGATCAAGCTGTGAAACCATTACTCCAACTTTAAATATACGGCAGCAAAAACGACTCATTCTTGTTGGTATTATATGATCTGACTCTATATACTGGTAAAATCCTCTATCAGGATTCATGATCTCACAATTAGGAAATTGTTTTGCCATCATATAAGTGTCTGCACAATCAAGTGAAGTATTATTAAATATAGCTTTCGTGTTTGGATATAGTTTTCTGACAAGATGACAGGTAAGCATTGAATCCTTACCCATAGATACTGGAATGATTGGAGTGAAGTCTTTGAATTTCTTCATCTTCTCTCTGATCAGATTTAGAGAATCAACTTCAAGCTGTATCAAATGTTCTTTTTGCAAGTCAATTAAACTTTCCCAGCTCAATAATGCAACTTCTGATATATTGTCATAATTCTTCAGTTTTACTACTTCTACTGTTTTCAAATCATCGGAAACTTTTACTCTATAAAATTTGTGTTCCTGGCCTTGTAAATCAAATCCTTTTATAATTTGTTTATCAAGCCAAAAATAACCTTCCATCAAATCAGGTAATTTCTCACCTGAAGTATTTCTCAAAAATGTAATATACTCATCGTATATCGGATTCATACCAACCATTTACCGAATCCATCGGTGAATGGTAATAGAACAATCGGCTTGGTTTAGAGCCACTCCGTTTTATTTTACGTTATGATTCACCATACTAATCTCATAACAACCTAGTTTCACTAGGATAAGGTACTCTCCTTTCTTGTTCTTAAAATTTTCATTTATTTGTTTCCTCGTACGTTACAATTAATAAATTGAAACGGATTAACATACTTAAGTATTTCACTTTGAATTTTACCGCTTTCATATAAATGTTTAGCCATATCAATCCAATTTTGTGCAGATAAATTGAAATATTGCCTTACGCAATTCTTCCATCGTTTATATTCAAATGATTTATGTGTAATATTTTCAATTCCATTAATACATTTATCATATGTTCTTTTAGCATTTGCATTAGAAAGCGACTTATATCTTCCATAAATAAACGCTTCTGTTGGATCATATGGGCTTCTCATGTCTGTTAATGTTCTGTCATATAATTCTGTTGATGCATTATATAAACAATGGAATTGAAAATATATATCATCCTCATTCGACTTATAATAATTTATTCTACTTTGTAGCAATAAATCATAACTTATTTTATTCTGAAACATATTACTCCTTCGGTTCTATATGAAATTTTAGATTCATTGTTCTTTTTTTGGAAATTTGGCTGAATCGCCGAGATAAAAATTTCTATATATAATTATTTTTTAATTATAACCGTTTCCATAAACCTTTATTTCTCGTGTCCTCCTTGAGCCAATCGTATTTAGCCATGCCAATTGATTCATGTTCTAATACTCTTAAAAATGCTTTAAAAGGATTTCTACGACATGCAGATACATTACCTGCTCTTACTGTAAATCTTGCACCTTCTTTAAAATCAAAGAAGAATATAACTTCAATACATGTTTTGGCTTTTTTATCATTTCTCCAAGCCAAAGGAGACTCAGCTTATTTTTTAAATAAAATCTTTTCGTATGTTTTCATACAATAAATACCTCTCTTAATTTTAAAAACTTAGCTGATCAGCCGTAAATATAATTACTTCTATGTTAGATTATTCTCTATTATAATTTCGATATATTATCGTTTGCATACTAAAATCTCAACATCCGTATCTGTAAAAACGCCTTTAATCTGTTGTGAAACATTATTCCAGTTCAGTCTATCTAAACCACAACCAATTACAGGCATTGCAATCTTCTTGATATTATGCTCTAAACAAATTCGTTTCATCTTTTCAAGTGCGAGTCTCATAGTAATTATTGTTGGCTTGTGGAAATATCTCTCTTTTGTAATAAGATTTAATACTCTACCTTCTAATAGGCAGTCACCACCAATTCTTTTATGAGTATACTGATTAAGATAATCTGGATATTTTGTCTGTAATTTTCTTTTCAAATCAAACTTTTTATTGAACTCGACTACAATTCCTTTGCCCATCCCGAAATCTCCGCTAATGCAATGTGCTAAATAATAATCTTCTGACACTGAAAATAAATCTCTTACTTCTTCCTTATATATCATTATGTTCCTCCGTATATTTTATAAATCCATAAAATACGACTTCATATACACCATTTCATTTACAGTACCATTTTTGTTTGTCTCTGAGTATTTGAAGCTGTAACTGGTCATATTTGACACGGTTCCTTTCTTATGATTATTCTGAAATTCTTTTGCAATTTTGTCCATGTGTATTCTCTCTTTATTCATTCATTAGTTCTTCAGTTATATACTCAACTAAACCACCAATAATATATCCTTCTTTTTGTGGTTTAAAACACGATAATATACCATCACGCAAGCAACATTGACAATTTTTTTCGCATGGTATTTTATTCAAAATATCTTTTAACGTTTCTTTTCTAATTTCATTGTTAATATAATTGTCTAAATAATTTACTTTCTTATTATGTTTCTTAGCATATTCAATTTCTGCTTTTGTTGACTCTCCAATATAGCCATTCACATTAATGACAAAAATTTCATCTGCCATATCAATTTTTCTCTTATGCATATCATCAAGCATCTTTTTCGTTTTAGATAAAGTTCCATCATCCATACCATCCCAGACTTCCTGATCACCAGAATGTCCAAAGAGTCCTACGCTTATAACTATATTCCCTTCCAACGTAAGCTTTTTCTGAACTTTCATAAATTCATCTTTAAATTTCGTACTTCCGCACAAAGTAATCACTTTATAATTTCCAACCATTTCTACTCCTCGTTCAAAATAAAATTTATTTATTTACTCTATCATAATCCATCAACTTTACATCATACTCTGCCTCTTTTTCAGGATTTGCACTGATTCGGCACAAATCTCTGAGTTTTATATACACATTGCGAATCGGTACACACTTTTTCATATATCCTTTAAAGTATTGTACTTCCTCAACATCTTTGCACATATAATTCCAAAACTTTGTGGTATCAATAGCCTCTACCGCTTTTTCTGCTGTACGACCGGCCTCAAATGCATTTACATAATTATGATATACATCCTGCCATATATTAAGTGAAGATATCTGTGATTTTATTAAATGTTCTATCTCCAAAGGTCGCAACTGTCCCTCTCCCAGCCGTCGTAGTAATATTTGCTTTACATTCTTGTACGCGCAAAGTGCCTCCTTATACTTATTCATTTTTTGATAACATAATCCTATCTTAAACCATGCGCGATAATATTCCGGAAATATTTTTACGCTTTTTAAGTAATATTTAATTGCCTGATCCAACTGTCCTGTAAATCCTTGCCAATATAATCCTTTTCTCAAAAATACATATGCATTATATGTGGTTTCCGATGTACAACTACTGACATAAAACTGATAAGCCTTATTAGAATTATTCAAGAGGTCATCATATACCATAGACTCCAACATTTTTACACTATCACCCAGATAGTCCGAAAAACCTTCTCGCATTGCTTCACAGTATTGGGCTACCGTTTCCGGCATACATACCTGCGGCATATTACTTTTATCGCAAAAACAATTCAATTCATAGATTGCATTCATAGCTGCGAATTGCAAATGTTCATTTCTAAAGTCACCCCATAAAACTCCTTTATTGTTCAAATCATTAAGCAATTCGATAATGATGCTGTTGTATTCATTAATCAACTTTTTGATTATCACTTTATCTTCAAATTGAAAGAGATATCTAGCTCTTAACTGCCATTTCCACATTTCAAACTGATCATATATTTCAAGAAAATCATTTAAATCATCTAGTTCGCTCTGTCTAAGAATGTGTCTATCAAATAGACTTTTTAACATACTTTGTGTAACATCTTTTTTTGTAGTTTCATTATTGTATGAAACTACAAATGCTGGAACTGTCTCATCCCACATCAAGTTTGCATCTTTAGCATTTCCTAAATATATGTCTGCATCAAAGTTATCGAACGGTTTTATAAAACCAATATCTACCGTTGGAAAAACAATTTCATTTCGGATCTCCATTTGTTCAAAAAAACGTTCATAAACATATATTCCTGCGTTTCTAAAAAACAGTAACATATATAACGAGAAATCAACTTCTGTGTTACTGTACGTAAACCGAATAATTTTCATACTCTCCTCTATTTTAATTTAACATATTAATCTGAATATTTTGACCAATCAATAACCACATACTGCTTGTAACTAGGATAATATGTAGTAGTTCCAGTCTGTTTTCTACACCAATCATCTAATAGTTCCTGTAAAGATGCTTCGTCACACTGTTCATAAGCATCTTCATGTAAATTTGTACAAGCATTTTCTATTATATTGGTTGCATCAATAGAAATCTTTTCAACAGAAGTAATCCATAATCTCTCTGGTATATTATAGATATACTCATCTGCATAGTTACAATAATAATCATCAAAGAAGTCATCTACCGTGTCATAATATTCATCGAATTCTTCACAATAAAGCATAGTATTAACATCTTTTTCATTGATTTCAACAGCATTTGCTACTTTCTCATTCCATTCATTTATTCTCTTTTTTTTATCAGCTTTCTTCTGACCTTCACAATCACAATGTAAATATGCTTGATTTTTATAAGGTCGTCCACAATAAGGACATAATCTTTGCACTCCGTTATAACAGCTCCGACAGAACGATAAAGCTTGATGTTCATATGGAAAACGATATTTTCTGCCAGCTTCTGAGGTATCACCTTTAATTCCATATATATTATCTTCTATTCTCATACCAAGTCCATTACACACAGGACAAATTCTTTCATGTTCTGTAAGGTTTTTAATGAGAATTTTAGGAAAAGATACTTGAATTGTTTTATATAGATCAACTGTTTCTGTACGTATCAATTGCACCACCTGCTTTCATAATATCCATAGCAACTTACTCTTACGAAACCTGCGTTTCATTTATTATTCTATAGTCAATACGGTTGCTGTCTCCAAAGCATCTTCACCGTTATCATCCATCCATGCCACGTTAAACCCAATGCTTTCAAGCGTTTTAAAGTCCTGCTCTGTACAAAACTGTGGATTTAATGTAATTTCATATACACTTACTCTTTTGATCATTTTTTGTTCCTTCATATAAACTCCTTATTCCAACCAATTATTGTCCAAATAATAAAATCCATATACAATGACACAAATAAAAATAATCCAAAATACCCAGAAAATAACAATTGAAAAATTAGATTCCAAATATTCTATTGTCTCGTCAATTGTCAAATTATTATAAAAAGGCGTATTGTCTGAAATGGTTTTATTTCTTAAATCAGTAAAAATTGTTCCTTTATACTCTGTACCAATGCCATGGTATACATATCTTACATGGCTTGATTCCTTAATTGTATCGATATAATTTTCACTTGGTAAATTAATTTTGTAACTTTCAAAAGTCACACCACAGAATGAAATTTCTTTACATTTGATATCTTCACTTCCAACCCTATCCCAAGTCCAATATGTTTCTGTCCTTGTATGAGTTTGTCTTGTTTTTCCACTGCCAGTTGTATACGTAACAACTCTTGTATGCATCGTATATCGCTCTTTGACTTTTTCTACATACATATATTCTCCACCAATTTCAGGATATGTAACTGTATCTACCGCTTTTAAATCACCATATACAAACGCATTACCAACATTAGTATCCATACCATACTGAAATAAATCCTGACTTTCTATTTTGACAGCTTTATTATATATTTCGTTCTGATCCATTTGGTGTTCAGAAATCTTTGTAGAAATCAGAATACCAATAAGAATCATAACAGCAATAATTGAAATGCTGGCCAAAATCTCACGCTTAGTAATCTCAAAATTTCCAAGATCAAATCCTCTGCTATGCCTATATGTATATCCCATATTTTATTCTCCAAAGAGGTGCTGCGGCGCATCGACAGGTGCATTGTAGTCCAAATACTGATACTCTTGAATTTCGTATCCTAAAATATCAAGAAACATTCTCGTAGGAAATTTTCTAACGTATCTCTTATATTCCTTGATCTGCTTATTATAATTACTACGGTATTCAGCAATTAAATTTTCAGTCATAGATAATTCATTCATAAGTGTCTTATAATTTTCATTAGACTTTAATTCAGGATAAGCTTCTGCTACTGCCGTAATTGCCGTTGTAACATTTTCAATATCACCGGTAGATCCTCTGCCATCTACAATAGCCTTTAACGTTTCTGATTCATGGTTATCATACTGCTTTACGCAATCAGCTAGGTTATATACCAGGTCAACTCTTCTCTTTTCTTGAACTTTGATATCCGACTGTGCGGTATTAACCTGTTCCTCAAATGCAATAGCTTTATTTTGCGAACTCTGAATTCCAAATACAATCATCAAAATAACTGCTAAAACTCCTACTACAATAACTACAGGTACTTTCCAATTTGTGTTTTTCATTTTTATTCTCCTTTTTTTAATTTTTCCAACCATCAGTAATTCCTGCCATCCAATAAATAATTTCATCTCTGTCATTCTTCAATTTCTCATCTAAGACACGATCCAAAATCTCGTTTAGCCAGTATCCAACATCTTTGCCACTTTTTATATGCATAATATCCATTACATCTTTGCCATTAACTGCTAAATCTTTTAGAGAAAAACATTCATTTTCTCCTAAAACTTCTTCTAAACACCACTCAATATTGTCAATTTTTTGAAGTCTTGATTGCTGATCTATATCTGCTTGTGCTTTAATGTCAGCTCTACGAACATTTAATAGTCTTCTAAACTGTTCTTCTCCAATTTTATTAAGCCACCGCTTAACATACTTCTTCCCAAGTTCAAATGTGGCATCATGATAATAAACCAGTTCAACAACTTTTTCTCTTGTGTCATTATCAAATCTAAGACGTTTCATAATTGCATCAGTCATATCGGAACTTATTTTACCATGACCTTTGAAGTGTCTAATTCCGTCTTCACCATCCTGATAACAATGAGGTTTTCCAATATCATGAAAGAAAATAGCCAAAGATGTAATAAGATCTCTTGGATTCAAATCCGGTTCGCAATCACATTTGTAAGCTTCTACTGCATGTACTGTATGATTCCATACATCATAAATGTGATATGGATTATGCTGTTGAAATCCAATCATATCATTAATCTCAGGAATAAATAACGAGAATACGTCATGATATAAAACCATTTGAACGCAAAAATCGTTAGAATTTACAATCTTACAGAACTCACTATTGATTCTCTCAATAGATATATTCTCTAAATTTTTATACATTTTAGATATATTCCAATCTGTATCAGGTTCAAGAACAAATCCCAATTGTGAAGCAAATCTAATAGCACGTAAAATTCTTAATGCATCTTCCGAGAATCTATCTTCTGCTCTACCAACACATCTTATTTTATGATATTTGATGTCTTCTATACCATTAAACGGATCTACAAGTCCTACTTCGTCGTTATAAGCCATAGCATTGATAGTAAAATCACGACGCTTCAGATCTTCTACAAGATTATTTGTAAATGTTACGCTATCTGGTCGTCTGCTATCAGAATAATTACCGTCAACTCTATAAGTTGTAACTTCATATCCTTCGCCGCCAATTACAATAGTAATAGTTCCATGCTGCAATCCAGTCTCAATAATTCTCTTATCTTTAAATACTTCCATCATTTCTGTTGGTGTCGCAGATGTTGTAATGTCATAGTCATGAATTGGTCTTTTAAGGATACTATCACGTACACAGCCTCCAACCAAGAATGCTTCAAATCCATTATTTTGTAGAGTATGAATAATCTCATTTACACCAGACGGAATTTTAATTTTTAATTCAGATTTCACCTTTTACCACTCTTTCGTTCACACTTGCCACAAAATCATTGATAGCTTTATAATCTGGACTATCTGGAAGGCTTGTATTATTCTTTGCATAATCCAATCTCTTCTCGTAATCATTTACCATTTCAAAAAACTCTGGGATCGGCTGATCGTTATCATCAAGATATTTACAATTTCGAATATCCATAAGTAAATCATGTTCAACTTCTCTATAAGTGATTATTCTCTCTTTCTCAAGAATATCTAAACACATCATATAAAGTCTGATTAAATGCATCATATGTTTGGCGATTTTACCATGTTCAATTGCATGTTCGTTTCTTTTACCGATTTTGCCATATTGACGTACAGTATTTTGAAGTTCATTCCACATAGAACAATAATCTCTTAACGGATAATGTGTTAGTTTCACATCCATGAAAATCTCAGTGTCGTATCCTTCCTGAACTGATTTATCAATGTATAACTTCATCGAATCGTCTTCATATGGAGTGTATTTCTTTGTAAAATCAGTCTGCATAAATTCCAACGTCTTTAGAATATGTTTCTCTAATTCAGATTGTGACAACTTGTGAGCTGTTTTATGTGTCAAACGATAAAGTTGCTGATTTGCATATTCTCCAAATGATAACGCAACTCTTTTCCAAAGAAATAAATGTGAATTATTAATCAATTCTTTCCCTATGGAAGAAATATAAAAATAATGTTCTGGTTTATTTCCCAACATTTCTAATACATTTGGATTACAATTTGTCAACAATTTTACTATTTTATTAAAACTATATATTACAGTATCAGTAATTTCATTATCTACTTGTTGAAAATTTTCTCCTAATAAAATTTCACTCTTTTTATTTAAAGCAACACCTCTTATATCCAAATCGGATGTATTATGATTAGTACCGTATGCATGACTTCCGCCAAGAGTTAAGATAATAATATTGTCACCCAAATTCTTATCTTTTCTCAGGAAGTCATATTCCTCTGATTTTAATTTTTCCTTGATCTGTTCAATTGTCATTATCTTAACCTCCTAATTGTCACGTTTATTATATAGTTTTCGAGACAGATGAAATAACGGATTCATATTTATAAACCGACACTCTTCATAAATTCAAGTACCTTTTTATATTTGTCCAATTCTTCATCTATATTAACAGAAAAATTATTTGTCAATTCTGCTAGTTCTTTACTATCAGAACTAATTCTATCTTTTAATTCCTGAATCTCTCGCTTCTTATTTTCTTGTTCTCTTTTTTCTGCAAGTTCTTTCTCATTCATATAGAATTCGTCTTCAAAGTTCCAATAATCATGTTCGTCTCCATGCCACGCATCATTTGCGATAGTCTGAATTTTGTATAATGTAAATTGACAAAATGAAGCATCACACCCATGTCCACAGCATCCTTTATCTTCTCTATAATCTGGCATATCCGGTGTGCATTCACAATATCCATAAAGACGTTCATCATATGAGAAACAAATTCTATAAGAATAATAAGAAATATCTTGATCTGTGTTTAAATTATATGAAAATGAAATGTCTGCATCGATGATACTATATAAATCATCTATAGGTTCATTAAAGGAAATGTCGTAATGTGGATACATTTTTAAGTCTGATATAAAATCCTTATATGTATTTTGATTATCATTCTCAAAACTCTGGTATAAAGACGAAATAATAAAAGGAATATTTAACTCTTTTTCTTTATGATATAACCTATTATCATTTTCATTTTTCAGCTCTTCAATTAAATTATTTATGAAATGTTGTAATGTATCATTTTGTAACTTTTTCATTTTATCCTCCTTACCATTCCAAACAATTTCCGTAATCACATACTGAAAATTTTATGCTTAATAACGAAAATACCATCATCCAGTACACCATTTTCACAAAGTACTTAACAATGAATTTTTTCGTATTAATCTAACTTCATAACTCTAAAGTTATAAATATGTGCATTCCCATCAACACTACATTCTTTGTCGTTAGCATAAATTTTTGTGACATTTCCTGTTGCTAAACAAGCATTAGAATTTTTGCCATGTACATAAACAACTGAATCTCCAACTTTTAATTCATTACCTTTACAATCTTTCATATAACTTTTTGCTCCTCTACTTTTCACATAACGCATCTTGAAATTGCTTTATAAATTTCTTATGTGCAGATTTTATTTGACTATCTGTTAACACTCCATGAACATAGCAATACTGAATGCAATGTAATAGCTTCTGTAATGGCTTTGCTTTATTGCCGAGAGTGTAGCCTTGCTTATTTACATATTTTTCCAAATTATCACATAACGGATCAAATTCGCTCATGTCTACTGTTTTTGCCAATATATTATTCTCCTTTTGAAACCGGCATTTGGTTCTAAATATAACGAATCCATTCTGGATTTATATCATAATCAGTTCTTTTTATCCCTAATTTTCTTCTTATTCTTTTATGTTTTTTCACATTTTTAGGATAATATTTTCCGAAATGATTTTTAAAACCTTTTTTTGATATCCCAAAAACAATCATATGTTGGAGAATACACTTGTTCAATTAAATATCCACATCTATTGCAATTGCCATGTTGTTCAACAATTCCCCATCCATATTCAGAATAGGAACAATATTCAAATGTTTTTGATTTGCAAATAGGGCAATTTTCAATTTTGTAACCACATCTCGGTTTTCTTTGCTTCTTCAATATTATTTATTCTCCTGTTGAAACGAAAGTTTAGTTATCTTTCATCTACCAATTCTTCTAACACACCACCAACTTCAGCGGCAATAATTCCAACAGCTAATGGGATGATTGAACCATTTACCAATGCAACAATACCACCAATAATTCTAATTGCCGATTTCCCCAGACTAATAAATAAGTGTCCTTTACTATTCATTTTTTATTTCCTCCATAATTTCTTCTACTATATGTTTGCAATTTTGTTCTGTAGAAGCTATTTCTTTATACTTGATTCTATATTTGGCGAGTTTATCAATAATTTCTTTTCTCACTACTTTTGCTTCGTCCTCATTTTGAAATCTTCCTTCGTTTTCATAAGAATGATGTCTTGTGAGTAGATAATTTCTATTATTGTATGAATTAAATACATTCAGTACAGTCTTATTAAAATCTTCTCCCAACACTTTGTCAGCGTTATATACAGCACATAAGATTAATGGAGAATCAACTACAATAACCTGTACCTTATTTTTAACTCTACCCATCTTGAATGATTGTTTGCCAAATAAATATTCTTGGTGTTTAAATACTTCACCATTATTTTCATATACCTTATCCTTTGCAAACTCTGAAACATATTCAGCATTGATACCGTGTCTTTTTAATTGTGCTGTAATATCCATTGCACAGGTACTCTTACCTGCTGATGGTTCGCCAAATAAGTTTATAACAATTGTTTCCATATTTTTCTCCAATCTTCACAAAGAGCTGTCGTTTCCACTCTTATCCTTCAATTTAATATTTGAATGATAGAGGGCAACCATTATTTATATCACCGCCTAAACACTCAGCTTCTCTTTTATTCCCAGTAATTAAGCTGCATCCATATTCTATGTACCCAGTATCGCTCTCCCAATATGTTACTTCGCAATATTCACATTTCTCATAATCATTTTCATAAATTTCTTCTTCCATATCTTATACCTGCTTATCTGCAATGCACTTAATGTTATTTTCAATCTGTCTATATGTCTCATTTGCACCGAGAATATTAAGTACAGCAGTTGACAGCATACTCTTGGTAGAATTATCAAAAGTTTCTTTCATGGTTTTATTTACCTGCTTGCGAATATCATCCATAAATTTATCTAAATCCTTCTTAATCATTTCATCAAAATCAAACTGGCGATTGATATATTCTTCAAATGATACCTGTTCGAAATCATCTGAATATGAACTTGTGCGTCCTTTCTTCTTTACTCTTAACTTTCCAGAATCAAGTCTATCCTTTAATTCATTTTTTATATATTGTTCAACGGTATATTCCTGTTCTTCTGTATCATCCCAATAATTTCCACCAACCTTGATTTTTGTATTTGCTATGTATTCATCAACAAAACGCTGAAAATTTTCAGATACCTCATTTGCAATTACTTTCTTAGAAAGATCATCTGCTACCTTTCTAACAGTTCCTTCAATCTGTTCTTTAACAATGTTCTCAATATTTTTCTCCATTGTTGTCTGAACAAGTGTTTCTAAGTTTTCCATATCAATCGTTACTTTCATATTTTTACCTCCTTACGAAATCCGTCTTTCATTGTCTTTTTGAGTTTCTGAAATGTCCTATTTATGGGCATTTCAAAGACTCAAATTATTTTTCTACTATATTATTCTCTGTTTCTAACATCATCCAAGTGTTTCTCTTATTATGACTTGTTCTAATGCACTGTAAAAATGCTTCTGGTTCAGCTAACAATAAACATCTCTTCTTTGCTCTAGTCAACAATGTGTAAAGCATACAGTTATCAAGAAGCTGATGATGTGTATTATCAATAATGCCAATTACCGTCTTTCGACCAGCTCCTTGTAACTTATGTACTGTCATAGCATAAGCAAGATCTAAAGCAGCTAATTCTTTTTTGGTATATTCTATAATTTTATCTTTCCCAAAGATATCAGTGTAAGTTACTTCACAATATTCTTCTTTTTTCTTGCCATCATATCTTTCACTTATTTTTGTTACATATCCAATTTCACCATTGAATACATTCTTATCATAATCATTAATTGTTTGCATAACTTTTGCACCAAGTTTGAAAGTTGTATCAAAACCTTCAATTCTCTCTAAGACATCACCAAGTAATTCATTTTGAATAACCTTGTTAATTTCATTTGTACTATTTAAACAATCTTTTCTACGAGGTACTGCAATAACTACATTGTCAATTCCATCTGATGCAACAGATTTAATGAATGTCTTAACAGCAATATTAAATAATGATTGTCGATTTGTACGGAACATATAATACATATCCTGTAACTCACCATGAATAATTCGTGGCTGTAATTTCTCAGATATAGGATTTATATTCTCACGAATCTTATTTGCATCAACAAGAATACCTGATTTTTCAGCCTGTCTCATAGGTTTTACTAGCTTGCTCACAACTGAATCATCAAACATTTCAATCAGATCTGAGAACACATTACCAAATCCGATAGGTGGTAACTGCTTATGATCTCCTGAAATAATAATTCTTGTATTATCTCCGATTGCTTCAAGCCAATGTAAAAATAAACTTGCATTAACCATACTTCCCTCATCGAGAAATGCAACATCTGTAATCAAATGGTTATCTTTGTTGTATGTAAAATCATTTAAACCCTGACATCCAAGTGTTCTATGAATAGTCATTGCAGGAAATTCTGTTGCTTCTGTAATTCTTTGAGCTGCCATTGCTGATAATGCTGAAGCTGTCATCATATAATTATTCTCCATATAAGCTTTAACAATGGCTCGCATTATTGACGTTTTACCAGTTCCTGCTTTTCCAGTTATCAGACTAACAGTTCTATGTAAACTCTTATTAATCGTATCTAACTGTTCTACTACATAATCAAATCCTTGTTCTTCTTCCGCATGTTTAATTGCTTTATCAATCGCTTCATCAGAAATATTGATTGTTGTTTCAATTTGAGATTTATTCAGAATCAAATGATAAATCTGCATCTCAATGTCGTAATAATATTTCAGACCAATTCGACCATTATCAATATAAAGAAAATCATTATTTTCTAATAGCCAATCAACCTTATTGCAACACTCGTATATATTATTACTTATGGCTGCCATTAAAATTTTCTCAGAACACCATGTATGACCCTTACTTTCTCCTAAGTCTTTGAAATAGTATTGGATAAAAGCTACAAGTCTTTGTGTAGAATCAATCAGTTCAGGTTTTAACTTCAGTGCTAAATCATCACATTTACGAAACCCAATTCCATCAATTTTTGTCATGATGTATGGATTCTTTTCTAACTCTTGCTTCAATAAAACTGGATTTGGTTCTTCTGAAAGCAATTTTTTAATCATTGCATAAGTGACACCAATTGGTTTTAACATTGAGATAATATCAGAAATGAGATAGTTATTTATGATTTTTTCCTTGATTTTATTCCAAGTAATTTCTCTAACACCTTTTACAAGACTATAATCAATAGTTTTTAATGTACCATTCGCTACATCATTCACTACATTTGGATATGCATTTATTAAATTATCAGCCATCCATTCAGGAATCATTGATTTCAAAAATAATAACTGTGTTTCTCTGCTTTGTGGAATAATGGCGTATATGGCGATCGGTGTATATTGATCGCCATATTTTTTATCTTTTTTATATTTCGCTTTAACTACATATTCTCCACCCACAACTAAATGTTGCATCTTTCCTGCCAATTTACTCATTTTTTTATCATCAATATCATTTACAGAATTATTATCACAAAACGGATCGAATGTTTTTGTAGGTTTTGTAAAGAATGGAATATCATCTTTTGTTAAAAATCCAAAGACACCCCACGTTGAATCATCCGAGTAATATTGCTCATATGTAATTATCGCTGTAAATTTATAAATCTCATCTTCATCCAATTTAGACTGATACTCCTTTCTTTCTCACATATTCAAGCCATTTACTATATGGTTTTAATTTTTCTACAATTACTTTTTCTTCGCTATCTTTCTTACAAAGAATTGCTACTTGCTGTCCCTTTTTTACTAAATCTTCATATTCCTTTAATTGGCTATGCCATACAATTCCTTCAACAAGTCCAAAACTTGAATAGATGTTTATATATGCGAATTGCTTACCACTCTTATCTTTCTTCTTTTGAACCTTTGCTATAATTCCAACTAAAGTACATTTCTCACAATCAGGCACATCCTCAAATGGTGTTAAGAATGTATAAGCTGCATCAAATGGATTATCATTAATAAATACCTGTAATGTTTGGAATTCCCAAAACTGTTCATCTTCAATATATTTTTTGTTATCATCTATGTACTTTTGGAATCTTATCTTCTGATTTTTTTCAAACTGTATTTTTTTCAATTTGTTATATTCAGTAAGTAATGCTTCCTTATCATATACAATTCGTTTTCCAGATGAGGGAATCACATACTTTTTTAAGTCAATGTTCCAATCTTCTTCGAGTTTCTTATAAGTAGGTAATGATTGAACTTCTGAGAATTTTAATGGTTGATACTCTGATTTAAGATATGATATAAGTTTTTCACGCTTATTTTTACAAGGAATTGCGCCAGACTTTATCAGTGCAATAACAGATGCCTTACCTAAAGAAAGTCTCTTAATCAAATCATCGAACGATTTGTATATACCATTATTCTCTCTTTCTTCGATAATTTGCTTAGAAAGTGATTCACCAATTCCACCAATAGCAGATAATCCAAAAAGAACCTTATTATTATCGACTGTGAAATTCATTCCAGAATGATTGATATTCGGTGGCATAATATCTACATTAAAATACTTTGCGTCAAGAATATACTTGTTAATTGCACCTGCTTTATCTTTATTCTGATTGAATAATGCTTTGAAAAAATAAGTTGGATAATGAGCTTTGAACCAAGCTGTCTCGAAACAAAGAACTGCGTAACTAAATGAATGACTTTTATTAAATAGGTATCCGCCTTTAGAAGCTAATTCATCTGCAATTTTATCAGCAATTTCTTTAGAATATCCGTTTGCTACAATTTCACCACGAAGAATTTCTGACTCTTTTTGTACTAATTCAACTATCTTTTTTCCGATTGCTTTACGGAATAAGTCAGCACCTCCATATGTTCTTCCACCAAACTTCTTAACAATATCAAGAAGCTGTTCCTGATAAATCATACAGTAATTTGTATCTTTTAAGATTTCGTCCATATCCGGATGAATTGATGGTGGTCTACTTCCACCCGTTGCCATTTCAACATACTCGTCAAGTGCTCCCATACTATCAGGTCTATATAATGCCAAGATGACAGATATAACTTCAAAATCTAGTTGTTCAAGCTTTGGTTTTAATCGAATAAGCAAATCTTTCATTCCAGCTGATTCAACCTGGAATACACCATTGGTCTTACCACTTGCCAATAATTCGTATGTAGGTCTATCATTCTCAAATTCTTTATTATTGATATCATAATCCCAAGGATCTAAATGTAAATCGTCCTTAATTTCCTTCACAAGATTAAGTGTTGCCACTCCAAGAAGGTCAAATTTTACAATTCCAATATCTTCTACATAATGTTTATCAACCTGAATTACATGTTCACCCTTAGTTCCTATCTTCATTGGCATGTAATCATTGATTGTTGTATCAACAATTCCAATACCACCAGCATGAATAGAAACTGTTTTAACACGACCACTTAAATGTTTTGCAATATCAAATAAATCAGCATATTGTGGATTGTCTGCAAGTAAGTTTGGATTTGCTTTCATACAATCATCCCATTTATCGAATGTAAATTTCTGTGAAAGTTTTTGCATCTGATTATATGGAAATCCAAGTATCTTACCAACATCGGTAATTGCAACTGTTGGAGTAATATAAGAGTAGTTAATAATCTGGCATACCCTTTCTTCTCCATATTTGTCTACAAGATAATCAATGATTGCATCTCTGTTGCCAACATCTGTATCAATATCAGGAAGTCCTACTCGCTCAGGATTTAAGAATCTCTCAAAAATAAGTCCATATTTAATTGGATCAATATCAGTGATATGACAACAATAACAAACTAAAGAACCTGCTGCACTTCCTCTTCCCTTACCAACTTCAATTCCAAGTTTCTCGGCAGCTTTGATAAAATCCCATACAAACAGGAAATAACCATCGAACCCCATCGAATGAATAATACCCATTTCGTAGTTTAACCTAGTTCTTCTTACTTGCTGTTCATCTTCACTGAGTTTGTCATATCCTCTATCTTTCCAACCTTGTCTAACTAAATGCCACAAGAATTCATTGTTATCTCTATATCCATCAGGCAATGGGAATGTAGGTAACTGTGGTTTCTGAAATGGCATATCCACATTTTCAATTAAATCTGCTACCTTATTAGTATTCTTCAATCCAAGACATACATTTTCATATCCAATCTGACTATCCATAATTTCATGGATTTCATCTTCAGATTGCATATAGCAACCTTCATATACCTCACTATTTTCGATAGCATTTTTGTCGTTGTTGCTACTTTTTCTACCAATCTGAATAAGCTTGTCCTGATAATATAAATCTTCTTTTTTAGGTGCATGACTATCTGTTGTAATGATAAATGGGGTATTTGTTATTTTCGAAAGTTCTAAGATTTTCTGATTATATGAACACTGATCCTGATGAGAATGCGACTGCATCTCAAGGAAGAAATGAGGAAAAGCTTTTTTATATTCATTAACATATTCAATACACTTCTCAAAATCTGACTCTCTCGCTAACTTACTTGCTAAACAAGCAGAAGAAATAACAAAATTCTCAGCATAGGGTTTAATATCTTCTACTGTGCATCGTGGCTTAAAATAAAACCCTTCAAAGTTACTTTTTGTAATAACCTTGTTTAAATCTTTTCTGCCTTGCTCATTTCTTATCAAACAAATCAAATGAAAATATTTATTGTCTTTATCCTTAACAGTAATATCTTCACATTCGTATAATTCACATCCATATATCATTTTAATATCTGGATAGTCTTTTTTAATAAGGTCAAAATAAATATGGGAATATACATTTCCGTGTTCAGTTATAGCAAATGCCTTTAACCCTATTTCCCTTGCCCTGTCCAACATTTCATTTGGGCTACCATATCCATCAAGTAATGAATAATATGTATGGTTATGTAATGAACTATACATAACTCACCTCCTACCAATCATCGTCTTCATCGTTACTATTTGTACTAATAACAGCTACATCTTCGATAATAATCTGTGGTGTTCTAATACCGTTATATTCGTTTATTGAAGGTTTTCCGACAATATTAAATGTAATACTATCGTTATCATCCCATGCGTTTTGAAGAAAATCATATAGCTGATTACCTTCTTTACATTTGAACTGAATGTATTTAATACCATTCACCATAAAACTAATAGTATCCTCATTCTTGCCAAATACTTCAAAACAATCTCTTGTCAATGATATATTCTCTATTACAAGCATAGGTTCATCAATTCCTTGACAAATAATATCTTCAAACTGTGATAACTTAATAATTAAAGGGATTGTGACATGATTAATGTCTAAGATAAAATCTACACGATATGTAGAATCATATTCAGTATTTTTAAGAATACTGTTCATCATATTAATTGCTTTTTCTTTATCATCAACTGGTAAATCTACAATACCAAAAGCATTTGCATGACCTTTACCATTAATGAATCCTGTTGAATTAACAATATCTTTAAAACTATCAATTGGACTATTATCAATATTTCTTGCACTACCACCAAATACAGTTGTTTTTGTCTTTTTATCAAAATGTTTCTTTAGCAGAATGCAAGGTTTATTATATTGCTCTGCAATTTTAATTGCTACAACACCAGTTAATCCACTATCAAGTAAGTCAGATACATCGACCATAATAACTTTATCATCAATTGGAAGATTATCTACAACTTCTGAAATGGCTTTTACGCCTTTTTCTTTCATTTTATCTTGTCGTGATTTTGCATTTTTACAAAGTCTAGCAGCTCTATCATAAATGTTTTCCCGAATTGTTTCTGCTGGTTTATCCTTTGTGGCTCTTTTTTTATATTCAAAGAACTCATCTTTTTCAATAAAAGCTCTAAATAGCAATTCTTTTTCATCACTTGAACCGATACGAATCATTCCGTTTAAAATTGGCGTTATGTACCACTGTATATTATGAATATTAATCTTGCCATTCATACTGTAATCTTGAGCTTTAACAAGTGCTTGTAAACATTTATTCTTAATGTTCAGTAGTCCAAGATTTGTAATATATCTTGTCTCAAATGAACGCATATCCATAACATCACTTATATTTGCTAATGCACACAAATCTAAATAGTCATCTGCAAACTCATTCCATGTCTCAGCATCTAATGCTTGTAAAAACTTATATACAACACCTGCTCCACAAAAATCCTTATTGAGATAATTGTCACTCATTTGATTATTTACAATCAATGCATATGGATTTTCTTCTTCTGACTCATGGTGATCAAGAATAAGTATATCAATGCCCTTTTCTGAAAGCTCTCTGCACTGTTCTGTGTCATTTGTTCCAGCATCAGTGATAATCAATAATTTTGTATCATCAGATATCACAATGTCATCATCTAGCCCATGTGCCTTTGCTCTTGCGTGTAATATGTAATTAACTGGATAATCGGCATTCATTTTTTTAATATAAGAATACATCATAGCCGCTGAACAAAAACCGTCTGGATCTTCATCAACAAGTATTTCAATTTTATTCTTGTTATTAAAGTGTTTCATAAATAACTCTACTGCTTTATTCATATTGTCCAAATTTTCATATGGAATTAAAACGCTTTTATCTAAGTTGAGATATTTTTCATAATCGTCAACTCCTCTATTTTTTAAAACTTCCTCTAATACATTGGAAGTGTTATTGTCGCTATTTTCATATAATTTGTACTTCAAATACACACCTTCCTATCTTAATCTATATATATTATTCTCTACCAGATGCTTCCATTTAATAGGATCATCTGTTGGGGATTCTTTCTCGCTAAGGATATTATCTTCGTCAAACATATAATAAAGTGGAACACCATTGGGAAATCTTTCTGCTAGTTCCTCTAATTCTTCTTTTTTTACATCTTTGTCAAAACATAAAATTATATCTGTACCAAGTCTAACTAACATATCAATTTGATATTGTGAAAGTTCCTTCCCACCTGTACCACCAGTGTTTTGATAACCATAACTCCATGCCTGTTGTACAAATTTCTCTGCTTCACCTACATAAATACGTCCTGTTCTTTTTATATATGGAAGAGTCTTATATAACCCATATAGAATCTTCGACTTTGCACATGGCTCTAAATAAATATATTTGTTCATTCCGTCAGGTACTTTTCTGTCAAAATATCTTGCTTTAACACCAACTAAATCTCCCAATTCTGCTCGAATAGGAATTGTGTATCGGTTGGTTTCTTCATCAAATCCTATTTCAAATTCTCTCTGTGTCTCATAATCAATATGATCCTCGTAGAATAAATCGTTGACATATGGTTTGTAATACGAAAGAATTTTTTCTGAAATAGGTTGTAATGGTTTTTCTTTTTCTTCTGATATATTAGAATCCATATCTTCTAACATTTTCAGTATCTTAAAACTATCAGGAATGTCCTCTTCAAAATCATGATAATAAGACATTCCTATTTCTGAACATATTTCCTTTAACCCTTCTGGAAATGTAAGATTTTTTATATAACAAACGAGGTCAATAATATCTGTCTGTCTACTACCTTTTATCATTTGACGAGTTTTATTGAGACAAATAAGTGATTCGTTATTATATAAAATAATTGCTCCTTTGTTATCTCCATCTGGATTACCTGCTGTCCAATATGCTCCAACTGAATGATATTTGATATGGTGGCAACCAACGGATTCTAATATCTGTTCAGAATAATTATTTTCATATATGTAATTCTTTAATTCTCTTACATCCAAGCTGCCACCCTCCAATTAGTCACTATTTTTTGGTTTCTTGATGATATAACCTATATTTCTCCATATATTCAAATTCAAATCAATCTCGAATAACATAATCTTGTCCTTACTACCTGCTCTATTCTTATCTGGCTTAATACAAAAATATTGTTTACTTAAATCCAAATCTTCTGTTACAGGCTCTCCCCAAGAATCACATTCCAACACAACTTGATATTTATGGTATTCTTCCTTATTAAGCTTCTTACCAATGTTTAGAATATCAGCTACATGCTTTATCTGTTTAGCATTGGCAATATTGTTACTACTAAGACTAAAAATATCAGTAAATACAGTATCATCACTTAACTGGAATACTGCATAACCACTCATACGAAGTTCCTTTGTCAACTCCTTCAGTTTTGTTGCAAACTGCTTGATCTGTGACCAATCATCTGTGTTATACCCTTTTAATGTGTCATAGCCGTAATACTTAATGTTCTGAACCATCTTTGCTTTACGCAACTCAAACTCAATTCTTTCAGGACTATAGTCATCTCCTACATCCTTGAACATAACCTTTCCTTTACGGTCACTGCTATCAATCCAGTCTGTTACTTTCTTGACATTCCAATATTCTTCTGATGTATCTTTTATTCTCTTTATGTAATCCGAATTACTTTCAAGATACACGCCATTATCATCAATTTTTCTTCTGATAATGTTCCCAGTCTTATCGTGGTACACACCTAACACAATTTCTTTTTCAGGTTTCGTTAAATGGACTCCATGTAAGTCCTGGAACTCTTTGTTATTGATAACAGTTGTAATCAGACAGCTACGAAGATCCTCTTCGTCCATCTCATTACTCATAAGAAAAAAATTCTCATTCTGTACAAGTGCAACATAAGCTGCTAATAATACAAGTTTTCTTGTTTTACCTTCATTAGAAAGGAATCCTTCAAATAATACCTTTGTTTCTCTAAGACCAAGAAAATATTCATTATACATATACCAGGGGAAAGGTAAGCCGAAATTTGGCTTTTCAAGATATTTATCAATCTGAGATGAGTTTTTGTCAGTAAGTTCTACTGCTTCTTCACCAGCATTTATTACTGTATTTATCTTATCCGCTTTTGTACGAATAATTCTGTAAATGTCATTTGGTGACATTTTATCGAAATTTCTATGAGATAATATTTTTTCAACTGGAAATCCATTTCTTCCATATTCTCTAACCAATGAATATTTCTTAACAGTATCAAAATAATTTTTCACATCATTTTCGTCTGCTAAAGTCATATATCTTTGAAGAGTTTTCCATCCCTTATACTGTTTGTATAATTTAAGTCTCTCCTCATTCTGACTCATAAATACATTCATCTTTATCTCGTCAACTGTTTGAGAAAAGGTAAGATAATATATTTCAAAACTATCATAAAAAAACTTTGTTGCAGGATCAGAGAAATCATATTTACTTCTCATAAAATTGCTATAATTTACAATCAAATCGGGAGATTTTAGTAGCGCACCCACAAAACATATTTCTGATTGTATATTACAATCCTTTAATTCATGTTCATTGTCCAATATTTATCTCCTATCCAAAAATATCATCCACCAAGTCTGAAATATCATCTGTGTTATCATTAGTTTCTTCCTTAGATATATTTGTATAACCAATTGATTGACTAACAATATTCTGTGATTTTTCTGTTTCTTTCTCAGCTTCAAGTATTTTTTGTTTTTCTTTCCACCTTAAATAACTGTCATATTTATTTACCAAAATAGATAAATCATACGAAAGTCGTTGTTCTGGCTGCATATGAATACCTTTTACTTCATTCTTCTTTGCAATACCATTAAGCATATCTATTTTTCTTTGCCACATATCAAATAAATCTGAAGGTGGAATACCTACAGACATCCCTTTAAAAGTTCCATTGTAAATGTTACCCAACTTCTGCCACACGGTAGTAGGGATAGTTGTCAAATCATATGCTTCTTTAATAAATTCAAATATCTCGTCTTGCTCTATTGCTACTGCGAGATGCGAATATGTATCTTTTTTTATAGAATCAATGTGGTCATATACCCAAGTCCATTTTGCTGATACGTCTGCTCTTTTATTAGCAATACGTTTCTGACATATATTGATAAAGCAACTACTATGATATGTTTTTTTATCATAGTAGATTGCATCGCCAATATTATTCTTGTTTATATAAAGGTTTTCTCCGCAACAACCACATTTTCTTTTAACACCATTTTTGTTATTAGTTATGTATCTTGCCATAATCGTACCTTTACATAATCAAAACTTAATCAAACATTGCTAATACTTTATTAAGAATCTCAGCATCAGTCACATTACTATATGCTGTAGGAAGTCCTGCTGCTTCAAGCTTTTCCTTCATTGCTTTCTTCTCTGTAGGCGGAAGTGCATTTCTCTTAGCAATAATCTCTTTCTTGATTGCTTCAATATCTGCATTGTTGCCATTATCAGATGTACTTGTTGTCTCCGAATTATCAGGCTCTCCGACCTTGCCAAGAATCTCCTTACTGTAAATATCCTGTTCAACATCAACTGCCTTTGTTAAGTCATTTTTTACAACAAAAGCCTTCTTATCTGCTGTCTTATCAATAACTGACTGCCAATCAAGTAATGTAGGATCTTCGATAACAGAATTATCTTCGTGTGTGTGTGTTCTATCCTTTTTAACATGAGCACATACTGTTCCTTCTTCATTTCTGTACATACGAATTTCAGTCTTAACATTGTATGTCATACCTTTGAATCCATCAGGAATCTTTCTGCCAGTTACAACACTCATAGTTGAACCATCAGACTGCTTAATTGTTTCTTTTTCATCAGTTTCTCTAGCAGTTACAATATAGTGAGCGCCAGATGCCATAAGATCAAGAATCAAATCCTGTCCCTTAAAGTTAATTGTCTGATAATCTTTTAACTCCATTCCTGCTCCCTCAATCTTAACAAGTCTGGCATCACCAACAAGTCCATCCTTATCAGCCTTGACCTTGTTTCTCTTTTTAGAGAATTCTACTAATCCCTGTTTTGTTGTTAAGTTAAGAATTGTAGTACCATCAACAACAATTGCATCTGCTCTAAATGGCTCTCCATCTGCGTCAAGAACTATATTGTCTGTCTCATCTCCGTCATCATCAAGTTCATAGAAATCTTCTCCATTCTTAACTTTTGCAATATACTGTCTTACTTCTCCAAGTGACTGAGTATATACAATATAAATATTTTCAAGGTTTACACCATTTGCTTCTAAGTCACCTAAATAATCATCAATTGAACCAGTCTCAGGATCAAGATATAAAACTCTGAAAGGCTTTCCATCAGGACGCTTAAAGTACGCAAGCTGCATAGCCATTGTTGACTTACCTGTAAACTGCTCTCCATATAAAATCATACCTAACTTACTCTGTGTGACTGACGCTTTTCTTGCTTTTGCCATTAAATAATTCCTCCGTAATTCTATAATATTGATTTATTGGAACGCCATTTCTGACGTTCCACTTAGTTATTTACTAGTTACCAAATGATTAATTCCAAGCCTCGTCATCATCTGATCCATCAAGACCATCAGCACTTCCCCAATCGTCATTAGAGTCAGAACCAAAGCTTTCTTCTGCCTTATTTGCGTTCTTAATCTTTGCGATAGCCTCTGTTACATTCTCCTCTGTATAAAGTTCCTTGTCGATTGAAGAACCCTTTGCTCCTGTGATAATAAACTCTCTCTTTGTAGGTGCAGATACTTTCTCTATATTGTCCTCTTCACCCCAATTATCATCATCATCTGTTGCAACTGTCTCTGTCTGAGTAGAAGAAATCATATGTCCACTTACCTTAATTGCATTGTAAGGATTAAGGGACTTCTTAAACTTATTAGCGAGAGCCTTATCCTCGATGATAAACTGAACATCTTCAATGTTACTATATGTAACAATCTTAGCAAGAACAATAAATCTACCTGTTGGCTTATCGCCGTCATTCCTTTCCTGTTCGATACCCATAAAAATAATTACCTGGTTGAAATCATTCTGTTTCTCAAACTTCTCATCATCAAAGTTGATCTCTGAGCAAAGTGAAATCTGATTTGGAACAAGCTTTGTAGATGTTCTCTTATTACCATTGTCATCTGTGAAGCTGCTATAATCAAGATTTCCACGAATAAATACACTTGCACCGTCCTTCAGATTCTCCTTAACTTCCTTACAAGCATCAAAATCTGTAAGAATCTTCTTGTCATTAACTGTCTTACCCTCAGAATCAACCTTCTTCTTTACACCAATATTCTTACCAATCATGCGATAACCTTCACGGTTATAAGAAAATCTATCAGCCCAAGCCACTTTTACAGTATCAGCCTTTTCACCCTTCTTCTCAGCCCTCTTAGAGAAATAAACATTATCCTGCTCCATACCCTGAAGATTTATATATAATGTTTCTCCACCAAGGTAACTTGTACCAAAATTAAGCATTCTCATAGGCTTACCACTCTTGGTCTTAATCTCTTTAAATGCCGTATCCTTCTCCATACCAGACACAACTCCCTTTAACTGGAATGCACCCTTTGTCTCAGGTAAATCAAATAATCTTCCTTTTTTCTTTGTCTCTGCCATTTTTAAAATATCCTCCTAAAATAATAAATTTATAGTTAATTTGTTATTAGAACTATCTATTTAAACGTCCAAATTGACGGAACATAGAAAATAAATTTATGATAAATCTATCCTCAACAGTGATTTTTGAGTATAAAAACCCAAGGGTATGCTGTTCTTCCACCCAAACATGAATGCTGTTCGCATCGATTTATTCTCTTTTTCTCGATTTTTTATATGATTTCGAGACATTTTATTTTGGAAAATTTTGAACTGATTCGTTCAAGACTGATTAGATATTATCCAAGATATTCCCTGTTACTTCATACATATCTAAATCGTATAATTCGCTCCATGATTCAAAGTCATCTCTCTGAACATACCAGCCAACATTCATTCCGAGAAATTCATTCTCACCATTTCCATAAGAGACTATATTATATAATTCTCCGTTTAGGATATCGTTTTCAAAGATTAACTTTCCATTCTTATCATGACTACCAGTACATCTACACAATGTCTTTGGATCTATTTCTTCAAAACCATCGGTTTCACCATGAGAATAGAATACTGTTGTAGGTTCAAATATCATATGAATTTCTTTGTCATACATATCTAACCCTTTTACGTAATATCCACAAACCCATTGACCATTACTAATACTCTTTGCTTTACATAGCTGTGTATCCAAATTTTTCATTTTCCACCTCTCTATTTATACAGTAATTCTTACTTTGATAAATCTATATGATTGATAAGCATTTGGATATTTTTCTCTATCCACTTTACTGATAAACATATCATATGATCTAATCCATACTCTCTGATCCTTTAAGCTCTGATATACAACCATTTTTTCTTCTGTTTCTGTATTAGTTCCAATTGCAATAATCTTATAGAAACCACCTTTAAAATGTTGTGCTGTATCTCCTGGTTGAAAAGCTCTATCATACATGAATAAATCATCTACACCATTTGATTGCATGTGTCCTAATATCTCAACATTTATTGTGATAAATTCGCCATGTTTTAAAAGTTCGTCCTTTTCAACAAGAGCCACCTTATCAACTAAATAACCATACTCTTTTTATTCACAAGCAACTATCTGACCTGACTTCCAATTATTTGCAAAGTCTTCATTAAATCTAAATTCTGCCACTTTATCACCTCCTCAAAATCCAAATGAAACAGTGATTTAGTCATCATCTTCATTTTCCTTTTTAATTCTTCCTAATCCATTGCACATGTAACATTTCCAATCTAATGTCGCATTATCTTTACCAGTACCTCCACATTCTGGACAAGTTTGGTATTCAGTATTTGGTGTGAAATTCCACCATCCTCCTTCAATTCCCATTTATGTATTCTCCTTTAATTGTTCTAACACTCTCATCAAAACGTGTCTTGTAAGATTCTTAACATCGCCACTATAAAAACCACACTCAATGTCACAAGTATGCAAAACTTCATCAAGAATTTTATTTTTCTCTTCGCTCAATAACCTCTTACAATTCTCATACTGAATATCATTTGTCTCATGAGCATTTCTGAGATTACTTTCTAAGCAACGAATAATTTCAATCAGCTCATCTTTTGTCATAGATTTTAATGTGCTGTCTGAATATGTCTTTCTTCCATCACCTATTGACATTTACTTGTCCTTCTTTGCAGAAACTCTATTGCTTGACTTCTTAATATTCTCCATTAATCGAATGTTATCGTTAATCATAAGTGCTAATGCCTGATCCTCTGTAAAACCAGCATTTACATATGCATCATATGTATTCTTCTTAATCTTTGCACAAATAGCAGGATACTCAGTGTTCTTAGAATAATCTTTCATAATTACCATAAGCTCCTTTAAAACATCATATACAGGCTCTTTGTACTTTGTAATGTAACTCTTTACTACCTCGCCTAAATTCTCAGGGTTCTCCATTAATAATCTTAAAATTGTCTCCATAATCTTATTCTCCTTATATTTTATATTTTTGTGAAAGCCTTGAAAGCAAAATTTCGTCATGAAAAGTTTTTATTTTTATCGTCTCTCACAATCTCTGGGATCTATTACTTCCATAGGGCTATAGCGATCTTTTCTAACAATTATATTACCAGTAGGCGTAAAGCTCATTACTATACTTTGTTTAGTACCGTACCCATCTGAAAATTGCACCTCATCGCCAATGTATAGTCTATCGTGATTTCTATCGTACATATAAATTACCTCCATTTAAAAATTATATATTTTTTGTTTAATTCAACATTGCAGCAATCTCATCAATTTCAAGTTCTGTCTTCTTATCATCAGAAAGTAACTTGTCTAACTTACTCTCCATTTTCTTCAAATCAGACTCTTCTTTCTTTAAACCAGATACCTCTAACTTACTCTTAATGTCTTTGATCCATGCAATTACACTATAACCTGAAATTTCAAAATCGTTCATTCCAAGATCCACAGCTGACATCAAATAAGAATTCAATCTAATCAAAAGTAACAATAGCGCATCATCTGAACATACATTAATATTAATAGCCATTCCGTCCATATTGAGGACACAATTTGTTTCAGGTGAAAATCTAATCTTCCTCTCTGAAATCGACTTTTTCTTAGCGTCAATCTGCTTTTTTAATTCTAAAATTCGATCATCATTCTTACTCACCTAATTTATACTCCTTTTCATATTCTCTTCCATTTGCTAAATATTTCTGTTTAAACGCAGGCCTTAATTTTTCAAAAACTTCTTCAATAGATACTGGAATCATATGTGCTTCAATTTTCTTTCCATACCAATTATTAATCTCTTTTTCTTCTGTCGGGAAAATATCGATTGCTTCTGTCTTTGTCTTGTTCTTCCAATTATACCTATAAACAATATATTTTCCGTTGTCTTCCGGTTCGTATGGAGTCTTCATTTCATATTCAATATATTCTCCATTAACATTTACAAGGAATCTCGTATCTATATATCTTAATTTATTATCATTCCAATATGTGATAGTTGATTTTTTATAAAAATCCTCAAAAGAGAATTCAAAAAATTTGTCTTTAGTATCGTCTATTGGAGAAAATTCCCAGGATGATTGCATCAAGTCATAGATTTCAGAATAATTAGAAATACATTTATCATTTATACAACTAATAAATTTGTTTTTAGGAATACTTTTAAATTGCTCGAAATAATATTTATCATTATATAATATGGCAAACCAATACATTTTACCATATAACAAATTTTTTATATTTTTATATGGCACCTTATTATAATATCTATATGCATTTCGTTCATTTGGAATTTTTTCATACGATTTTACTCTTTCAATTTTACCATCTTGTTTAAATTCGTATCCGTAACCATATGTATCGAATCGTCCCATATAAATCCAATTTTTATTATCCTTAGATAAATATGTAGCACCAATTATTAAATCTTTTGCTTTAATAGATTCATTATTGTGTACAATTTTACTATAAGCTTCAATTGCTTTATAATCAGGAGATTCTACCGGCATAAGAACCAAGTCTTTACCATCCCAACCATATATTAATTCTCCTTCTATGCCCTTGCCTTTGATACAAGAACAGTTCTCCAATATGTATAATAAATTCTCTATAGTTATTTCAAACTCAAATCCTCTTGGATCATATACTCTACAATATGCTTGTCTATGATCCCAACCTGAAGAGTAATCACCTACTTTTTTATTAAAAACAAAACCTTCGGTTGGAACATTATCAAACTCAGTATTAGGAATATCTTTGTCTCGCCACCCATTCCAGGATATTTCTTTTCGTAGGACTCCTTTTTCGTCATAATAAATTACATAAGCTAATTTACCAGTATATGTATCTAAGCGATTCTGATATCCAACATTTATTCTTTTGGGAATAAAAATATTGCTTTTCAATTAATTGTTCTCTCCTTCCGTTGTTTCCACAAGAAACAAATCTTTACTTCGATTCCTTATTTCACCGTAAACAGCTCTATAGTTCTCTCAGATACATGACTTTCTCTCGCTCTATCAGGTGTCATAACAAATACACACCAACCGCCTGACACTATATATTTACCAGGATAATTTTCATGTAGATATTCTGTAACCTTTTCAATAAATTTGTCTTGCGCTTCGTTAATATCATTATGAGAATATTCGTCTTCGTATTCTGACTCATGAATATATCTTCCAAATGTCATTGAGCCATCTGAGATGTCTTGTAAGAACTGGCTATATTCATCTTCTACAATTTCATACATATAGTTATTCTCCTATTCATAATCTTTTGGATGTTCTTTATAATCGTCTACCACTTTACAGAATCCTAACTATCTGTTCATACAAGCAAATGTCTTTATCATTAATAGCTTTATTGACATGCATATGACCAAACAAATGTCTTTTGTATTCCGTCTTTGCTTTTACTTCTTCCAAATAATTAGTGATTTTATCTGGTTCATACAATCCTTTACCTCCCATAAGATACAAATCAGAGATTGATGGACTATGTGATAAAATATAATCCACTACATTATTATCCTTAAGCGTCTCTAATCCATGCTGCATCTCTTGATCAGTTGGCATCTCTTCATCCCACCAGGATAATCCTTTAATGCGATACATATATTTACCTTGCTTATCTAGCTTTTTAGCGTTTTCTCTCCAATCAGGATCATCATAATCGAGAATTCCATCCTGAATATCGTGGCTACTTGCTCCACCAAAAGCGAAGAAATTTTTGTCTTCAATGGTAAACAATTCTCCTCGCATTAGATGTAGTACATGAGGTCGAATCACATGAACTTTACCACCGTTCCATTCTGAAACAGGGTAACTGTAGAGTCTTGGAAAGCATTCGTGATTGCCATCAACAAACACTGTTGTAAACTGCTTATTTTCCAACCAGTCCAACCAATATTTCTCTTGTTTATCTTCTCCGTTGCGATTCCATATCAGTCCGAAGTCCCCAAGAATGATTACTGTATTTTCATTTTTATTTCGAGAAAATTCTTTCTGTTCATAAAAATTTTCAGTACTCAATCTTATAGGATTTCCATGAATATCGCCAGTTACCCATACACTCATTATTTTCTCTCCATATTATTTATCATTAAACATAGTCACTTTATAATCATCTTTCACAGTAATTGCCACTTCTCTCCGAAATTTTCCTTCTTTATCAAACAGAGATAAATAATATCTGTTGCCACGCTGCTCTAATACAATGTTTTCGTTTTCAAATAACTGTATTCTCTTTTCCTTTTCTATATTATTCTCTTTGGAGTCATCTTTTCCAATGCGATATTCAAATGATGGGCAATTTTCAAGGATGCATGAAATATCATTATCTAGCACATTTTCATCGTTTGTATGTTTATCCACAATTCTAATCACATCGGATTGTAATAATAATCTGTTATCTGTCATCACATTTTTCTCTTAACTTTCTTCCGCACCATGGACAATAATCAATATACTCTCTCTGATGCACATAGCCATCGTCGTATTCATCCCATTCTGAAGTCTCAATATCTAAATAATACTCTCCGTCTAACGGATCAACAAATATACGGTTAGCTTCCGAATTATAATCACAATACCTGCACATACTTATTCTCCATTATGAATAATTTCTTCCAGTGTTCTCGGAGTATAGTTCATATAACTTTTCATACATCCCACATTGAACATATTACAAGGCTTATCATATAAAGCTTTCATCTGGTACTTTACTTGCTGCATCATGTTATCTTCGAAACTCGTATGAACATGTCCATACAACATATACCAACCATAATAATGATTTTTAAAACAAGGAATAGGATAATGGCAAAGTACAATACCTTTGCCATCTCCAATATCCAATTCCTTATAATCGGTGATTTCACAGAATCTACTTTGTAGTTCTCTGTTTTTCAGCAAACGATTGTCGTGATTACCCTTGATTAAATGTATATGACCATTTAATCTGTTAAAAATCTCAATAGTTTTTGTAGCGTTGTGCCATGATATGTCTCCAAGCAGATATACATCATCATCCATACCAACCACACTGTTCCAATTTTTAATTAAAGTTTCATCATGCTCTTCAATAGACTTGAAGGGGCGATTATCAAAACTAAGCACGTTGGTATGCCCTACATGCAGATCACTTATAAAATAATTCATAAATTTACTCTCCTAATTTATTTATCCTTATAAAACAATTTTCTAAGAGTACAAATATCTTTTGGTACAGAATCAACATCTTTTACATCGTGCAATTTTCTCACCCACGCATAATACTCGTTTGCCGTTGGAGTAGTTAAAGCAGATGTCTTTTTAATATAACCATTTCTAATAGCTTCATGTGAAATTGATCTCATAAATTTCCAAAAGTTATAATATGTAAGCTTTAGTTTAGTCATATATCCAACGCTATCTTCGATTACAAATCCTTCAATTTTTCTACCATTATATTCATAATCTTCTTCAAGTACGTCATAATACCAATCATAAAAGTCCTGCCAGTTGGCAATCTCAAATGCTTTTTCTTTAGGGGTTAATCCAAACTGATATGCAATATCACACATGGTTTCATAATCATATTTTTTAAAATCTATCTGATTATAAATAATATCCAGTAAATATAATTTGCTCTCAGGATAATCAATGATATGTGGATCATTTTTTATATCAACATTTTCAAATACGAAAGAAACATTGTTTTCCTTCGCATACTGTTTCATTTTTTCTCTGTTTTCTAACGATATCTGCTCGTAAATGGCATCTTCTAACCATTCAGCGAATTCACTATCTATACTTGTTTTACTTGCAATAAACAAATCATCATGATATTCATCATAGCTTACAATTCCTAAATAACCGTTTTCCTTTACATAAGCAGTGACAGGAAATTGAAGTTTATATTGCAACATATCAAACTTTGTTTCTGGACGTTCGTTGATGTTAAAAAATTTATTATACGCTCTAGCAACTACTTTTCCCTTGAAAGTATCAATATATAATCCTCTCGCTTTTGTAGTTTGTTCATCCCAAATTTTGTCATAAAAAGCTTTACTTGTAAAATTAAATGACGATACATTTCCAAATTTCTTTTCCTGAATATATTTATTTGATCTAAGTGAAATAATTACATCTGCAACAGAACTACTTGTTACACTTTGCAATTCCATTACTTCCGGTGTTTTAAATACGTTATTTTTAATCTCAATTTCATGTATTCCCGTATTATCAATTTGAACACAGCGCAAACATCCTCCAAATTCAACTCTTCCCTCAAGATTAAATACTCTATCATTCACACGAATTGGAACTTGTTTTGTATTTCTATGTCCATGAATTTGATAATAATTCGATGGCATTTTTTCAGTAAATGTCTCTGCAATTCTTTCAAAATCATTATAATTGCCAACACCATTGATCATCTGGTCGGTTGCAACGAAAGTAAGATTGTCTGGAAGTATGCTTAAACCTGCATGAGTAACAAGATAAATATTTTCTCCGTATTTATAATAAGCACACTGCCCTAATTTTCTATAGAGTTGTCGTACATCCTTTTTATCAATCTTAGTATCATCCAGCTGCGGTTTTGTCACAAGCTCAAACTCTTTAGATTTACCAACACAATCATTAGCCCATAACCATAACCATCTCTCATGGTTTCCTTCTAGCATTAGTACGTTTTTCTTATCTTTGATAGAAATTAGAAACTTAACGACATCTGCATTCTCAACACCTCGATCTATGTAATCTCCAGTGAAAATATACATCTCATCGTCTTTAATACCACCATTACCATCAAAATATTTCTTCAATGCAGTATAACATCCGTGAATATCACCAATATGATGAATTTTTCTATACTCTGACAGATCAAATAATTTTGTCCAAATCACATCCAATTCATTTGGCTTAATTACCTTAATACCAGATGGAATCTTCTGTGTTTTGAAACGTGAATACATTTTATCAATTACCTCATCAGGAACTTTTTTTAATTCCTCTCTATTCGAATTTCTTCTCTTTACCTCTTCAATAGGTATATCTGTAAAATCAACGTAATAAATTCTATAACGATATGTTTCACACATATGTTTATATCTATTCATTTCAGATGTCTTAGAATTCGTTGCGTCTATTACTGTAAATTCACCTTTCTGCATACGAATTTCAAGCAAATTAAACAATGTCTTCCATACGGTTTTGTCATTATTTTGGCTAATTCCAACACTACCATCCGGTTGTAAACAAGGACTCTGACATAACAACCTAATATCATCTGCGGATAAGGTTTAAACCGTTCTGCTCAATCCATGTGGATTTTCCGCAGCCAGCAGAACCACGCAATAAAAGTAATACTCTCATATAAAATTTCCTTTCATTTTTATTTCTAAAATCTTATTCTCTCTTTAATGGAAATTTTTGAGCAGAAATGCTCTTAGATTTTTTTACTCTAATCTTCTTTGAATAATTCACTACAATATGGACTCAAACTTTACATCATTGCAACCTGGTTAGCCATCCTGCCAACCATCCGAAGTGATTCTCTTATAATAGTCCCATTAGGATGCCGATGTTTGTCTCCATATCCATAATTCTTATAGAAATCGTCACCTTGGTTATTTTTCTTGGACTCCCAATTTTTAGCATATTCTATCTCGTTTTTTGCAATTGCAAGAGATTTTTAATCATATACTCTATTTTATCTATCTGATTCATTTATTGCTCCATAGATTAATAAAAGCTTTTAAGTATTTCTTTGTATCTGTATATTGGCAGGAACTAACGCCAATGAAGCTTCACCGAAAATTTTATTATCAGCATATAACTCCATAAACTGACACATTGTATTTACATCAACCCAATCTAAATCTGGCTGAAAACAAATCACATCACCTTTCTGTGGATGCAATTTTCTAACCTTAATAAGTGTCTGCTTAAATAATTTCTTTCTCTGTCTCTTGTTCATTTATTTTTCCTCAAAGCTTCTTTATAACGTTTGTCCAATAATTTTCTATAGCATTTCGATTCATATTCACGAAATAACTTTTCTTGTTCATTCATATATTCTCTTAAAGCTTTCCAACGAATAACGGCAGGATGTTTAGGATGTAATCCTGAAATAAGATACCAAAGTGCATATTCATCTTCTCTGTTTTTAAAAAATTCTTTTAAATTATCTCCACTTTTTGTAGCCAAAGCCCATTGACAAATATCTATTTAGTTATTTTCCTCTCTACTCGTACATACCTTTCAAAATAGTTACAGGACAGCCATAATAACCCCACGACTGAATGATTTCTCCGGTATCAATATCAATTTTTATTGTTACAGCTTCATGTGGGAAACCACCGTTAAATCCTCTAATATAAATATAATTATCGCTTTTCTTTGCTCCAATAATATCTAATTGATTTCTATAACACCATTGATCAGCTAATTTATGTGCTAAATCATATACTTCTTTATTCATATTTCTTATCCTCAAACAATACTTTTATAGGCTTGTCTATCATCGAAATTAAAAATACATTATTATCTCCTATCTGATTATTAAATGATTTAGGAATCTCAACAAATGTATATTTCTTTGATCTATCACCACCTAACCATTTTTTGATTTTATCAAGGTTTTCTTCTCCAGAAAATATAGTACAAGGAGCTACTTTATCCACCAAGTCTAAAAATTTTTGCATTTCTTCTGGTGACATTTCCATGTGATATTCACATTCACCTCCTACTTATCCACTTCAAATATATTTACATCGCTATTATTAATTACATCCTTTTCATCTACAAATGAGTCGAGATCACTCCATATTGCACTGACTAATCTTTCATCAATTAAGTCTTCCATCATACAAAATAATTGTCTGCTTGGATGAAACGATAGATATTTTTTTGGACGATTTTTATTAAACACACCTCTTAATACAGGTAATCCATACCTTCTGCGCTTATTGTTATCCCAATGAATAGGATTATCATAGAATGCTTTCTTTTTGCGTCTATATTCTGCCAATTCATTTTTCGCAAACCTATCAAATTCTTTTTCTCGTTCTGTTTTCGGTGGATTACCACGAATAATATTATCAAATTCCATCTATTATTTTCCTCTTCTCTACTCGAACATACCTTCCGATTTATCCATAATACTCATACAATTATTCTCCTAAATCCATTCAATCTCTTTGCAATATAACGAACAATATGGATAAATATAATTTAAAAATATTTCACAATTAATATTACGAGAAACTTTTATTTTAAAAAATCTATTTCCTCTTTGTGAATAATCAATATGGCTGAAATGACGCCACTGTTCTTTATTTGTAAATACAACTCTATCTTTTTGCTGTATCTTAATCTTATCCAAATTATTGTTCACAAAATTATTCCAATCTTCATCCGTAGAAAAGAAACCACAAACAACAATCTGATTACTACATGGATATTTTCTACCTTCTTATTTATTAATTTTTTCCGATATTAATTTCATTTCTTCTTCTGTCATCTCTATATAACATCCTCTAAACGAAAGATACATTTCATTATCTTTCTAAATAGGTTGACTGGCTATGACACCAGCCAACCCAAACATATTAACCAAGCTCTGCAATAGCTCTATCCAGATCCTCATCAGACAGATTTTCCAATGCTTCATTCTGTCTCTTAGCCTTGATTGCAAGAAGTCTCTGTTTCATTTCACGGTTCTTCTTCTCATCTTCCTTTGCTTCCTTTTCAGCAAGCTTTACCCCAACAATATACTTAACGATCTCAATCTTATTGGAGAGTTCCTCATCTTCCTTACTCTTAGTGTTCAGTAAGCTTTCCTCTTCTGATTTCTTTACCTCTGCATTCAGTATCTTGAATACAGAATCAAGGTTTGTAAGAGACAAATCCCACAGATCAATCACATTAATCAATCCTCTAAACGGAAACTGGTAATTATTACGTGTTGCTACTTCAAATAAATTTACTTCACTCATGTTAATATTCTCCTTTTTTCATTAAAATTTAATCTTCATAATACGTTCTGTTGCACCTTTTACTTTAACAACAAGTTCTGCCCTCTTTGTCATTGAGAATCCAATACCAGAAAGCTGGTCGTCAGTGTTTTCTACATGACATTTTGCTCCCAAAGCCTCGAAGACTCTCTTATGCTTTTCTAAATCACTTTTTAAGAACTCGTTATAATATCCATTAGGTTCTTCGCTATTTACACAATCCTTCAGGAAGAAGAATAAATGTCTATGACCAATTCCATCCTGCT
>ERZ1034901.127-NODE-127-length-59893-cov-9.989538_pt1 | contig 59893 bp, 53 predicted proteins | sample MGYA00520628_ERZ1034901 | MGnify/ENA primary metagenome ERZ1034901 (study PRJEB33766, sample SAMN09781783) | gut metagenome | biome: gut microbiome | host: Homo sapiens | place: Madagascar | study: EMG produced TPA metagenomics assembly of the PRJNA485056 data set...
AAAATTCACGATTCAGCTACTTTTTGTGAACTGGCCCCGTGCGATCGCCCTGTGGCATGGATAACATTTACGCCTCTTTGACCGGAGATATGAGGGGCAGTACTGCCGTAATCATGCACATTTGTATAAATTTTTTGATCGTTGGTGAGCTGAAGATCAATTGAATCAATGCCCTGAACATTCAGCTTGCCGACATTTTGATCTTTCTGTTCAGCCAAAAAAGCATTAGCCCATCTGCCCTGCATAGACAAAGACGAACCGGTTGATCCTGTGAGCGTTTCTGTTTTTCCGGATGCAACATAAGCCTGGACGCCATCCTTCAATGCTTCAGGCGTAGGCAGTTGATATTCACCGGTAACATTCCACTGCAAGCCATTAATAACTTCCGCATTCGCAGCAGAGCACGCCAAAGCGGCCAAAACAGCAAAAGAGATCGTCGAATATCTCATTTCAAACTCCAAATAGTCCCGACAAACCACTCCCGGGCGAGATAGGTTTGTCGTTTATAAGCGACTATCCGAGTCTAGTTTTCATGAAACCTTCCGCCGCAAAAGATTTGAACCCAATCCAATGAATTGCGTAAATTTCATAAAGATATGATCGTTTACGGATAAAGCAACGTTGTTTACGAACAACTCCAATGGCCGGCCCTCCGCCCTCCTTCCATGCTCCGTGAAGTGCAGAAAGCCCGGCCTCCCCTGCGCGCAAACGGCAGAGAAGCACCGGGCTTCGAAATGCTCAGATCGACCTGACCTCAGAGACTCAGTGATCCGACTTGATTCCCGCCCCGCAGAGCGTAATGAGAACATCGGTCGCCGGACCGTAGAGCTCGCAATAGCGGTCCCACGCGGCGAAGTTGGCGGCCGTGGTGTGCTCGATGTAGTAGCCCTCGCGAGCCACCGCGGCGCGCGCGGCGAGGATCTTGTCCTCAGGCGCCGTCACGACCGTGATGTCGTGGCGCTTCATCATGTCGAGGATCTCGTGCCCGCGAAGGGGCTTCCCGATCGCAATGCCCTCAGCAATCGTGGGCTTCACGTCGACCGAGACGGGATCGTCCTTCCCTTCTTTCCTCGCCTGATAGAGCGGATCGCAGAATTCGCTCTGAAGCGCCACAATCTTCGGGAACTTCTGGATCACGCCCGAGGCATGGAGGTGTTCAAGGGCCTTCACCGCACCGATGAAGAGCGTGCCGTTCCCGACCGGGAGCACCACGTGCTCGGGGATGCGTCCGAGCTGCTCGTAGACCTCATAGATGTAGGCCTTCATGCCTTCATAGAAGAAGGGATTCACGACATGATTGGCGTAATAGACGCCCTCGTCCTTCACGCGGGCGCGGCAGACGTCGGCGCAGTGGTCGCGAGAGCCCGGAATCACATGGACTTTAGCGCCGTGCGATTCGATCATCGCGATCTTCTTGGGGCTCGTGCCTTCAGGCACATAGATCTCGCACTTGATACCGGCGCGGGCGCAGTAGGCGGCGACGGAATTCCCGGCATTGCCGCTCGAATCCTGAACGCATTCAGCGACGCCGATCGACTTCATGTGGGAGACGAGGCCCGCGGCGCCGCGATCCTTGAAGGACAAGGTCGGCATGGCATAGTCGACCTTCACGAACATGCCGGGCTTCATTTCCACAGTGGGCGTGAGGCCTTCGCCGAGCGAAACGCCGCGCCAGGCATCGCCGTCGAGCGCCATGAATTCGCGGTAGCGGAAGATGCTCCATTCCTTCCTGTCGATTTTCCCGTCGTTCCACTTCGGGGGCGTGAAGTCAAGTTCGAAAAGTCCGCCGCAGGAGCATGTGGGCTCGCGGGTCGTCACCGGGGTTTTCCTGCCGCAGCAGGTGCAGATGTAGTTGAGCATTCCTGAATTACTCCTCATTGAGCTCAGCAACCGCCTCAATTTCAACGAGGCATCCGAAATGAAGGGGCGTCGTCGAGACAACGACGCGGCCGGGCTTGTGTTCTCCGAAGAAGTCTCGGTAGACCTCATTGATCGCGCCCCAGTATTCGTTCGAGGGCGTATAGACGCGGCAGAAGACCACCTGATCGCGGCGGGCGCCCGCGGCCTTCAGAATGCGGTCGAGATTGTCGAGCGCCAGCGCCGCGTGCTCGCGGATGCCGCCCGTGCAGGGTTCGCGCGTGTCCGGGTTGATGGAAAGCTGTCCGGAGACATAAAGCATGCCGTGCGAGACGACGGCAGCGCTGTAATGGCCGGGATTGGTTCCCCTGAAGCCTGGATCGATGAATTTCATTCTTCTCCCCTCCAGTATGGTGTTTTGCCGAATCTCGCCAGCCGTCTGATCTGGTCGAGATCGCTGTAGATCGTTACCTTTGAGACGCCGAGCCGGTCGGCGGCATGTTCAAGCGCTCCCTTCATGAGGAAGATGCCGCGGCTCTCCATGAAGACAAGGAGCTTCACCCGGTCCTCACGCGTCCACGAAGCCTTTCTCCCGGGCCGCGGGGGCGACGAACCGGACGGCGCCGCCTGCGCCTTCGCCTCATCCACCATGCGGTCGATGAGATCAAATACGGCGTCGGCAACGCTCTCCCCTGCCGCAAGGCCCTCTTCGCGGGCGCTATTCTTCGTCGGGCCGGCGGAGAGGGAAGATTCCCCGAATTGAGCCTTCATTTCCGGAGGAAGAAGCCAGTCGAGGCGTTCGAGCTCTGCTGCATCGGCCGTCACGTCCTGATTGACGCAGAGGGCGCCCGCGAGCTTCCCGTCGGCCCCGCGGATCAGCATCGTGACCGAACGGATCAGCTTCTCAACTCCGTCCTCGCCCGTGTGCCTGAACCACCAGACCGGAAGCAGATCGCCTTTTTCAGGGTGCTCGCCCCGAAGGAGCATCTCCTCAACGAGGTGCCTCACGCCCTGCCCGACCTTTCGATCCGTGACATGGCCGTTCACGACGTAGACAACGGAATGAAGGGGATCGGAAAGATCATGGAGCACGACCTCCGTCTGAGTGCCGCCCACGAGCGCCACCAGATCGGCAGTCATCCGCCAGGGTGCGAGCGAGCCAGGGACCGGCGTCGCATATGAAGAGGTGTCGTTCTGAGGCATATTTGCTGCGTGCATCCCGAAGAGGCTGAAAGGAACAACGGGCAGTATTCCATAATTTTTTATATATTGCAACTCTATAAAATTCAATGTGTTTTGCACAAATAAATCAGGGATTCACGCATTCACTCTAGCAGAAGCCTGCTTAGTGATAGAATTTTTTATACATTCCAACAGGAGTCTCCGTGATGATCCCCAGCGACGCTCTTCCCATCGTTTCGCCCGAAGCCCTCGGCAAATTCGCGCCCGATCCGGCTGAGGCCCTGATCGGGCTCTCCGTCAATGACCCGCGCGTCCCGACGCCCTCATTTCTGATTGAGGACGGGAAGCTCGAAAAGAACCTTGAACGCGCGAGAGCCCGCGCCCGGGAACTCGGCGTCGCCTTCCGCCCGCACCTCAAGACCCACAAGTCGATCGTGATTGCGAGGCGGCAGATGACGTCGCCCGAAGGCCCCGCCACCGTTTCCACGCTTTCCGAAGCGCGGTACTTTGCCGCCAACGGCGTCAGGGACCTGATCTACGCCGTCGGCATTGCGCCCCAGAAGCTCGCAGAGGTCGCGAGGATCCGATCCCTGGGAGTCGATCTGAAGATCATTCTCGACAGCGAGGAAGCCGCGAAAGCTGTTTCGGACTTCTGCCGGGAACATCAGACGGAAATCCCGGTGCTCCTCGAAGTCGACGTGGACGGCCATCGCTCGGGGCTTCCTCCCGAGTGCGATGAGCTCATTGATGCCGCAAAGGCGCTTCAGGGAGGCGCGAAGCTTGCGGGCGTTCTCACCCACGCGGGCGACAGCTATGAATGCAAAACGATTGAAGCGATCGAGGCCGCTGCCGAAGGCGAGCGCGCCGGCATCGTGCAGGCGGCCGGGCGCCTCAGGGCAGCCGGATTCGAGGTCCCGATTGTTTCCGTGGGCTCGAGCCCGACGCTCATGCATTCAAAGAGCGAAGCGGGCGTCACGGAAATCCGCGCGGGCGTCTGCGCTCTATTCGACCTCTTCATGACGAACCTCGGCGTCTGCGAATCAGAAGACATCGCAGGTTCGGTTCTCGCCACCGTCATCGGAAGGCAGACAAAGAAGAACCAGCTGATCCTTGATTCGGGGTTCCTCGCCATGTCGCGCGACCGCGGCACCTCGCGCCAGAAGCGCGATTTCGGCTACGGACTCGTCTGCGACGCGCTTGGGACGCCGCTCGACGGCGGCCGCATCATTCTCACCGGCACGAACCAGGAGCACGGCATTCTCACGCTCCCGGCGGATTCCGCTTGCAGGCTCGACGACTTCCCGCTCGGCACCCGGCTCCGGATTCTTCCGAATCACGCCTGCCCGACGGCGGCGCCCTATAAATACATGCTCCTCGTCAAAAACGGGATCATCATCGATGTGCTTGAGCACGTCCGCGGCTGGGATTGATTCCAGCACGAGAGAAAGCCCCGGGAGAACCGATTGGATCCGCCCGGGGCTTTTCTTTATTTCAAAATCGCTTCAATTCAATCAAGCGGCGGAAGCGCTGCCGCGAGACGGTCGAACTCGGCGAGCCACGTCTTCTTCCACTTTGCCTTTTCTTCGTCCGTCACCCAGGCGGCATCGATGGAGTTCTCCAACATGCCTCGCAGGTCGGCGAGCGTGAACCCGAGGAAATTGAACATCAGGTACCAGGATTCGCTGATCCGGATGTGGTGCATGGTCGGGTCGTCGCTGTTGGGGAAGAGCCTGAGGCCCATTTCGTGCATGCGGCGGATCGGGTGCTTCTCCGCCCACTCCTCGTCCGTGAAGGTTCTGAGGTAGTAGGAGTTGGTGGGCACCACGGCGAAAGGCATGCCGAGCGCCTTCGCGTGCTTCATGAGCCCGGGGTTGTCGATGATCGTGTAGCCGTGATCGATCCTTTCGCACTTGAGAAGGTCGATCGCCGTTTCGACGTTTCGCCAGTGTTCGCCGAATTCGCCCGCATGCGCCGTGATGTGAAAGCCCGCATCGCGCGCCATGAAGTAGGCCTTCCAGAAGTTCTCGGGCTCGTGGTTGGTTTCGCGGTAGTCGATTCCGAGGCCGATCGATTCGGGCTCGCGGTGCGCGATCATTTCGCTGACGAGCTCCACCGCATCCTCAGGCGTCGCCTCGCGGTCGATCGAGGGCACGAGGCGCCCGATCACGCCGTAGCGGGCTTCGCCTTCGCGAAGACCCTCGCAGATCGCGCGCTGAGCGGCTTCAAAGGTCATGAAGTGCTTGAGGCCCGTCCAGTTCCAGAAGAATTCGATGTAGCGCACGCCCTGCTTCGACACGCATTCCATGTGCTCGACGGTAATGCGCTTCAGGTATTCGGGCTTCTTCAGAATGTGGGCTTCGAGCGCGCGGAAGATGCGAAGCACCCCTACGGGCTTTTCGCCGCGGGTGTAGAAGCCTTCGATTTCCTCCATGGAAACCGGGGCGCCGGAGTCGCGCACGAGATCGATGAAGGTTTCGCGGCTCGTCGTGCCGAGCAGATGGCAGTGGAGCTCCGCCTTCGGGAATTCGGAGAAGAAATTCATCCATTCGGCCGGAAGCTTCCGGCTGAAGGGGGAATCAGGAACAAAACCGGGATTTGTGCTGCGCATGAGTGCCTCGGGACTTCTTTTGAATGCGATGGGGAAAGATTTCTGCCGGGCCCGCTTCAGAGAATGTTTCAGGAGCCCGGGAAAACGGAGAGATTAGCGCACTTTTCCTGCAGAGCGCATCGGGTAGCGGTATATTCCCCGACTTCCCGTTTTCCCCTCACGATTTCTCTCCCCAAATGCTTGCCGCACTGATATCCATCATCGTGCTCGTCCTTGCGGGCTGGGCCATTGCCAAGAATTACGACGCCAAGGTCGTGCTTTTCGCCGCCGGGCTGATCCTCATGTACGCCGCGCTCCTCCTCGGGCACGACGTCCTCGCCGCCAAGGCGTCCTCGGGCCTCTCCTGGGTCGATCCCTTCAAGGCGATCAAGGACCTCTTCGTTCGTCAGTATTCGAACGCGGGCCTCATCATCCTCACGCTCTTCGGCTTTGCCGCCTACATGTCCCACATCGGCGCCAATGCCATGGTGATCAAGGTGATGAGCCGGCCGCTCGCGCACGTCCACTCGCCCTACGTGCTCGTGCCGCTCGTCTTCTATCTCGGCACGCTCCTCTCGATCATCATCCCGAGCGCGTCGTCCCTTGCCGTGATTCTGATGGCAACGCTCTACCCGGTTCTGAAGGCGGCGAAGATGTCGCCCCTTACGGCCGCGGGCGTCATCGCCACGACGGCAACGATCGTTCCGACGCCCCTGGGCGGCGACAACGTGGTTGCCGCGCGCGTCCTCGGATTCGAGCACGTGGTCGACTACGTCTTCTACCACCATGCGCCGATCTCAATCCCCGCGATCATCATCATGGGCATCGTGCACTACTTCTGGCAGCGCTGGGAGGACAAGAAGGACCTCGAATCCGGGAAGGCCCTTGCGGGCTCGATCGACGAATCGAAGCTCGAAGAAGATGAAACCGACGCCCCCGTCTGGTATGCGATCTTCCCGGTTCTGCCCCTCATTCTCACGATCTTCTTCTGGGCCTTCTTTAAGTCGGTGAAGATCGGCCTCGTTGAAATCACGCTCTTCTCCTTCGTCTGCGCCTTCATTGCCGAACTCGCGCGCAAGAAGAACATGAAGGGCTCGATGAAGGACGTGAACCTCTTCTTCCGCGGCATGGGCGACGGCTTCTCGAAGGTCGTCGTGCTGATCGTCGCCGCCTCGACCATGGTGGCGGGCCTCTCCGCGATGGGCCTCATCAGCATGATTTCGTCCTCGGTCTCGGGCGTTGAAAATGCGGGCGCGGGCCTCATGCTTGCCTTCTCGGGCATCACGGCGCTCATCACCTTCATCAGCGGCTCCGGCAACGCCGTCTTCTACAGCTTCATCGAACTCATCCCGCAGCTCGCGGAAAAAGCCGGCATCGACCCCCTGATGGTGGCGCTCCCGATGCAGCACACCTCGAACCTCATCCGCGCGGTCTCGCCGGTTTCGGCCGTGGTGATCATCGTTTCGGCGGTGGTCAAGGTGAATCCCCTCATGGTCGTGAAGCGCACCGCCGTGCCGCTGCTCTCGGGCTTCGTCGCGGTTCTCATTATTTCGCTCATCCGATACATGTAACGAAAGAAGCTACTTTTCAGAATTCAGACACAGAAAGCCCGGGAGCCGCCGTCAAAGCGCCCGGGCTTTTTCGCATCCTTATGCCTCGTCTGCGCGAAGGCCTTTGATTCCGGTATTAAAGACCCGCACCCGGAAAACATTCCCTTCAGGAGCGCTCTCAAGCTCCACCTTCCAGCCCGAGCGCCGGGCCGCCTTCGCAACAATCGCGAGTCCGAGTCCGGTACCGGGAGCCGCCGGGCTCCCGCCCCGCTCATAGGCTTCAAAAATCCGCTCCCGGTCCTCGGGCTTAATGGGAGGCGCGTTGTCGGCAACGAGAAAGCCGTCCGATGTTTCCTTGAGAAGAATCCTGCCCCGCCCCGTATAGGCCACCGCATTCCGCAGAAGGTTCGCAGCAACGATCCCGAGCATTCCGGGCGAATAGGTCCCGGGACAGGTTTCGGAAAAATCAGCTTCAAAAACGAGGCCCTTTGCTTCTGCGAGCGGCTTCCAGACGTCGCAGGCATTAAGGAGAATGCCTCGCACCGCATCCGGAGGCTCGGTGCTCCTCCCCGACGACGCACGGGCGAATTCGAGGAGCGTTTCCATGAGGGAATGCATTTCGCGTGAGGCGCGGTGAATCCTCTCCACCTGGCGGCGTTCTCTTTCGCCGAGGTTCCCTGCAGCGAGGAGTTCCGCGCTTGTTTGAATCACCGTGAGTGGCGTTCTGAGCTCGTGACTCGCATCCGCCGTAAAGGCGCGCTCGCGCTCGAGCGCATCGTTGAGGCGCCTGAGCGCCCGGCTGCAGATCGCCGCAAGTTCGCCCACCTCGTCGGGCGTCTGAAGCTCCTCCGGAATCGGCGTCCAGCTGCTGCTTATCGACGCGTGCTTCACTGCGTCGGAGAGCCTTTCAATCGGACGCATGATGCGCCGCGAAAGCCACCAGCCGGCAAGAGCGCCGGCGAGCCCGGCGAGGCCGAGCGAAAGCGCCGTAAAGAGGAGAATCTCCTTTTCGGCTTCTTCAAAGCGGCTCTGGTCGCGCACGATGAGAATCGTTCCGCCCGGAGTGTTTTCCCGCCAGACGAACCGCGCCGGGTCGTCCAGGATTTCCGTGAAGCCCTCGGGGACGCCCTTCAGCGCCTCCGGGATGGGCGGAAGCCGTTTGTCGTCGCCGAAAATCTCGGTTCCCGGGGGAACTCCCGGGACATTTCCTTTTGCAAGCAGCTCCTGCACATAGCTCGCTTCATCCTTGAGAAGCCCGGCCACGAGATGCTCCTCTGTAAAGCCGATCGCGAACCAGATGGCGCTTCCGTAGAGCGCCGCCGTCAGAAGAAGAAGCGCCGCGAAGGACAAAATAATGCGCTGCGAGAGACCGCGCATGCGGCGCCTGACAGAAGCGAATAGACGCGCGATGGGCATGGTTCATTCGCTCCTCTCGCCTTTCGGCGCGGCAATGGACCAGCCGAAGCCGGGATGCGTTCTGATCATCGGAGCGTCGAAGCCCTTATCGACCGCATTTCTCAGAAGATGCATGTTGGAGCGGAGGCTGTCCGACTTCGGCGCATCGCTTCCCCAGATCCGGTTTTCGAGCGCCTCGCGGCTCACGACGCCCGGGCTCGCGCGCATGAGCTCCCTGAGAATCCGCAGCCCCGTCGGGTTGACGCGAAGAAGGACGCCGTCACGCGTGACGGTGCCCGCCGCGAGGTCGAGTTCCAGCGGGCCGATCCGGAGCGCATGGACGCGCCCGCGGTTGGCGCGCCTCAGGAGCGCCTCGATGCGGGCCGAGAGTTCAGGAAGCGCAAAGGGCTTCACAAGATAGTCGTCCGCTCCGGAGGAAAGTCCTCTCACCCGGTCTTCCACGGCATCGCGGGCCGTGAGCATCAGAACGGGCGTTTCGTCTCCGGCCTCGCGAAGGCGCCTGAGGAACGTGACGCCGTCCGTGCCTGGGAGTCCGATGTCGAGCACCAGAAGATCGGCTCCCTGCTGATTGAGAAGATGCGCGCAGGCTTCCGCGTCCGCCGCGCCCGAAACCTCATACCCGCGCATTTCAAGCCAGTCGCGCAGGTTCGCGCGGATGTCCGGATTGTCGTCGACCACCAGAATCTTTTGCGGCATGAAAGGACCTTCACCGAGTAAAAACTTCAACGGGAAGTGTATCGGGAAAGCCTTCCTCAACAAATCCTCACAAAATGGGTTTACAAGCATTGAGGCGGATCACCCGCTTTGACGCACTTTTGACGCGGCATCCGGATAATTGCAAGATTATTCGTATACATGGATTTTCCTGAAATGCGCGTCAGAGACCTTCCCCCGCAGGCCGAAAGCCGCCCGCTTTCACCGCTCGAAATCCTCTTCTGGTTCGTCATTCCGGCCGGGCTCCTCGTCTGGCTTGTCCTCAACCCGCCGCATGCGCTTGATCTCGCTCTCCAGCGCCTCATCTGGAAGAGCTTCAGCGCCGGGTGGCTCAATACCGATCAGACGGAATTCTGGCTCCACAAGCTCCCGAAGTTCGCGTCGATCGCCGCCTATGCGCTCCTTCTCCTCGCGCTGATCCGGAGCTTCATCAGGGAACGGACATCTCCATTCGCCGCAAACGCCTGGGATCGCCTCATGCGCGGGCGGATTCTTTATGCGCTCCTCGCGGGAGCGCTCTGCGTGCTCGCCGTCTGGTGGCTTAAGAAAACGACGGGCGTGAGCTGCCCCTGGAGCATCGCGGAATTCGGCGGCAGCGCCGAAATTACGAACCCGACCCTCTCCCTCGGCTTCCGCCCGGGCGTATGCTGGCCCTCGGGCGCGGCGGGAAGCGGCTTCTGTCTTCTCCCCGTTTTCTTCATGCTGCGCGGTTTCCCGAGGAAGCTCTCAGCCCTGGCCCTCGCCGCCGCACTCATTCTCGGCCTCACGGCCGGGATCGGACGCATGCTCGCGGGCGCGCACTTTCTTTCGCACGTCGTCGACGCCTTTTTGATTGACTGGCTGATTTCCGCCGCGCTCTACGCCCTCTTTTTCTGCCGCCGCGGATTCTCGAGCTCCGCTCTCCGGGTCCTTCGGGGGTCGGGCCGAACGGAAGGCACGATCGGCTCGGAAGTACGGCGAAGCCAGGCACTTCGCCCCGGGTTTCCCGTTCTCCTCCTCGGACTCGGTCTTTGGTGGGCCTTCGTCTTTGATGCCCCGATGCTCATGAAGCTCCTCGCTCCGCAGGGGACGGCGACGCTCTCCTCCATCGTGCTCGCACTCTCATCCGGCATTGCATTCACGCTCGTGGGCGCAGGACTCACTGCGCTCCTCTCGCTCCTCCCACGGGCAATCTTCAGGACGGTCCTCATTCTTCTCAACATCCTCGGGGCCCTTTCCTTTGCCGCCGCATTCCTTTACGGCACGGCAATGACCCCGGACATGGTGAGGAACTTCCTCGCGACCGACCCGGCCGAATCGGCGGGCTACCTTGCCGCGCGGCCGGTCTTCGTCTTCCTCTGGGTGCTGATTCCGCCCCTCTGGCTCTCTCTAAGAGGTCGGGTGCCTCCTCCTCTCAGCCTGCGGACTGGAAAACGAGCGCTCCTGAAGCGCCTGGGGCTTCGTCTCGGCGGAGCGATCGTCCTCGCTCTCGCCGGCGTTCTGGTCATTGCCCTCAATTTCCAGGCCTTCTCGAGCGCCATGCGGAACGACAAGACGCTTCGCTACCAGATCGCGCCCGTCAATGTCGTCTATTCAACGATCCGCACCTTTGCCGCGGACGAGTCTCCGGACGCAAAACGAGTGCGTCTCGTGACCGATCCGGCGCCGAAGGCAGCCATTAAGGTTAATCGTCCGACGCTCTTCGTCTTCGTCGTGGGCGAGACGGCGCGCGCCGCCAACTGGGGCTTGAACGGCTACGCCCGCGATACGACGCCCGAGCTCTCGAAAATCAAGCTCATCAACTTCCCGAAGGTCACGGCCTGCGGGACCTCGACCGACGTGTCGCTCCCCTGCATGATGAGCCGCATCGGGAGGAGCAGCTACGACCGCGACCGGATTCTTCACGAGGAGTCGCTCCCGAAGCTTCTCGAGCGCGCCGGCATGAACGTGCTCTGGATCGACAATCAGTCGGGCTGCAAGGGGACCTGCGAAGGCGTTCCGACGCGCGAGGCCTCGTGCCCGGAGGGAAAGTGCAGAAACGACGACGTGCTCCTCACGGAACTCAGCCGCGAAATCCCGAAGCTCCCGGCTGACCGCCCGACGGTGCTCTTTCTTCACATGATCGGCTCCCACGGACCTGCCTATTCGGAGCGCTCGCCCGAAGGCGTCAAGGCCTTCGAGCCCGAATGCCGGAACGCTGATTTAGGAAGCTGCTCGCGCGAGGAAGTCGTCAATGCCTACGACAATTCGATCCGCGAGACCGACCGCGTGCTCGCGGGCCTCATCCGGCGCCTAGAAGCGAGCTCGCCCCGCATGGATTCGGCGCTCCTCTACGTGTCGGATCACGGGGAGTCGCTCGGCGAATCAGGGCTCTATCTTCACGGCGCCCCGTGGTGGATGGCGCCTTCGGACCAGACGCGCGTACCGATGATTCTCTGGATGAACGACGGCTTTGCGCGCACCTTCGGCCTCAATCCCCAGTACATTCTCGCGCGCTCGAAGGAAGCGCTTTCGCATGAAAACCTCTGGTCGAGCGTCCTCGGCATTCTCGGCATCGAAAGCTCCACCCTGCGGCCTGAATACGATTTCTCGGGCAGAAGCCGGTGACGAAATCAGGAACGGCAAAGAGGCGCTGCGGGCATCCCGGAGCGCCTCTTTGATTCTGAGGAATAGGCAAAATCACGCGCTTCAGGCGCGAAGATCCTTGTCCTCGGCAAGAATCCCGAACATCTTCTCGACGCGCCGGAACATCCGCCTGCAGTCTTCCGCCTGCGGATGAAGACGCCGGAAGAGAAGCTCGTAGCGGGCGTCGGCCTTGCCGAGAATCTCGAGCCGCTCCTTCGCGTCGAGCGTCACGGCCTCCGCGGCCGCACGATGGATTTCAAGGACGAGGTCGCCCACGGCCATGAGGAAGCTCTCTGGCTCAAGGACGGCCTTGGGGTCTTCGGGGAGCGCCTCCGCGACCGTTCCCCAGTAGCGGAGATCCGGGTTTTTAAGGTCAATCAGCGTCTGCGCGGCAAGGGACACCGCCGTCACGAGATAGTCGGGAGCGGCCTCGAGGGCATTCCCTTCCGCCCAGGCGTCCGAAATCCGGCGCTCGAGGTTGGCGCGCGCAATCAGGCGGAAAGCAAGGTCGAACTGTCCGGTGCGAAGCGCGAGGAGACCCTCCGCGAGGGGAAGGAGCGCCCGCTGGCCGTGGGCATCGGACTCTCTCACTGCCGCCGCAATCCGCGGGAAATGGTTGAGCGCAATCTGCGCGAGCGCCATCGTCTGGCGCACAGGGGCGTCAATGTGCGAGAGCGCTGCGAAAAGCGCCCGGAGGAGATTCTTCGCGTAGAGCGGGTCGTCTAGCCGCTCGGCCGGAAGCGCCTCAAAGGCCGCCACGGCTGCCGGCCATCGCGGGAGTCCGTCGGCCGGAAGTTTTTCAAGAATTTCGAGGAGCCGCTCATCGACCGGCTGGTCGGCCGAAGCGTCGCGCGGCGCATCCGTTGAAGGACCCTTCAGCTTCTCCTTCAGCCATTTGAACATGTCTCTTTCCCCTGCTTTCAGTTGTGAATCCATCGTGTCCGCATTTGCCGGATCAGTTCGATACTACCGCGGCGAGAAGGAGATTCGCCTCTGCAGATTTCCTGATGGAAGCTCCTTTTGAGCCGCCCGGGAGTCCTCTCCGGATTCTTTTGTCAGATTTCTTTATAAGAGATTCCGCCCGATCGGGCGACAGATAGAATGTTGAGGACGATTTTCCGCGCCTCTTTTCGCGGACCTCAACGGCACTCCGGGACCATACGCACATGCGCCGTGCTCTTACCTTTCTACTCATTCTCTGCACGCTCCTCTTCTGGAGCATGAGCCTCTGGACGCTTTCCGCCCGCGTTTCCGGCACGGACTTCCTCTGGTGCGCGCTTCCGGCAGCGGCGGGTCTTCTGATGATGATCGGGCTCTTTGCCTCGGGAAGAATCTTCAATCCCGTCGACCGCGTAAGGCGCCTCTTTTCCGCGGTGCTCGCGACGACGCTTCTCGTCGTCATCGCCTGCGTCTACGCCGACGTCCTCATGCTGAACGGCGTCATCTTCGAAAAGCTCCTCGGGATCTTCAATCTCGGGATCTTCATCGACAGCCGTCTCATTCTCACGCTCGCCTGCGCCGGAGCCTGGGTTCACCCCGTGCTCTTCATCATCGCCGGGGTCGGGCTGCTCTGCCTCCCGCCCCCGTCGGACAACTTCTTTCGTCAATGATCCTCGTCGGCCGGAATGAAGGCCGACTTCGGATGCCCGCAGTCAGGGCACACGAATTCGTCGGGAAGGTCCCTGAAGGGCGTTCCCGGGAGAATATTCTCCTCGGGACAGCCTTCGGCCGGGTCGTAGACGTACCAGCAGACCTTGCACTGCATCCGGGCGTCGGGCGGAACGCGCTCGGCGGCGAGCCGGTCAAGGAGCGCCTCGATCTCAGAGCCCTTCGTGAAGCGCCCGGAATTTTCCTCAGGCATGGGACGCCTCCCTTTTGCCTCCGATCGTGCCGCGCTCAAGGTCGTGGCGGATCCATTCAATGAGGTCCGTGCACTTTCTCACCGCTTCGGGGAACTCCTCCGCCGACACCGGCACCTCGGGCGGCACGCGCGCGATCACGAAGGCGTCGAGAAGCGTTTTTCCGGAATTGTTGATGATGCGGCTGCGCCAGAGGTTCTTCACGCGCGTGCGCGTGAAGCGCGAGTGCGCGAACCCCTGAAGCTCCACTTCAATGTCGCCTGTACCGAGGGTCGAAAGGAGCGCCGTCATGTCGCCGGGCGACAGGGGCTGGCGCTGGAGCTCCACCATGAACGCCGGGTCGTCGGAAAGCTTCTCGATTCTGCCCGAGGCGGTTTCTTCCTTCAGCTCATGCCCGAGTTCCTCAAGGATCGCCGGGGCGGCAAAAACGTCGGCGCTCGGGTTCACGAGCTTCGGAACTTCCGTTTCGCCCCGTTCCGAGACAACGAGCACCGTGCGGGGAAGGCGCCCCAATACGAAGGAGTTGGCGGCGCGGCCCTGGTCCCCCGCCTGAACGCGCCAGAGGCCGGGAACGCCAGTGTCGGCTGCGCGCGCTTCGCCGTCGAAGAGCAGGATCTTCACCTCGCCCTCGCCGATCGTGGAGAGAAGGAAGTCGAGATGCTTGGGGTCAAAGCCTGAAAAATCCCAGACGGCGTGAAGGTCGGAACCGTCCGCAGCCGCATTTCCCTTTGCCATGTCGTCGAGATGCTGCGAAAGCTTCTCCCTCACGTCAGTGAGGAAGTCAATGGTTGCGAGCGCCGCCCTGCGCTCCGTTTCCGGGTCGAGTTCCGGGGCGTTCTGCCACCGGCGCGCCACATCGGCGGCGGAATAAGTCTGAAGGCTCATCTCTATCTTGTCCGAATAGGTTTTGAATTCTTCTGCGAAAATCGATCAGCAGCAGGAGCTCTCTTCGGCCGCGTTCCTCGGGAGGATCGCGACGGAGCGCTTCGGCGCCTCGGTGCGCGCTGCAATCCCGGCGAGCTTCGCAAGGTACCCGTCCCAGGAGTCGAGCCCTTCGGCGGCGCCGAGAAAGACATTGCCTCGAAAGAGCGCGAGCGCGGGGAGCTTTCTCACGCCCCAGCGGGCTGCGAGCGCTCTTCCTTCCGCGACATCCGTGCACCAGGCGCTTTGAACGATGCTCCCCATGCTGCGGCGGATTTCCGGACCGATCACGACGATGTCCATCGTTTCCTTCCGGGTATTCGGGTCATCGGCAAAAATCACGAATTTGAGTCCCGGCTCGGCAAGAAAGCCCTCGAGCGAGGCTTCGGAGAGCGTTCTGAATCCCTCTTCCCCGCGCATGCGCTGAAAGAGCGGGTTCGTCTGCGGATCGATTTCCGCAATTCGCGTGAATTTGGACATGCTTGAAATTCTTTTCTTTATGGAGGATTGAGGCGATCGCGGGATCAGCTTCTTCCCGGAACCAGCCTGCGCAGATGTTCGGGAAGCTCGGGCTCGCGGTCAATCAAGTCGCCGAAGCCCGCGCGGATCGCCGCCTCGTCGGCTTCGCCCGCCATGGCAAGCGCCGTCGCCTTAAGCGCGGCTTCAATTTCAGAAGCTTCCGCCTCATCAATCGCCCGGATGGCGCGATCCTGAAAGACGAGGAGCCAGTCGCCCGGCTTCGGCGGGTCGATCATGGAAATGTCGACGACGACTTCGCTTCCCTTTCGCTCGCACCGCGCCTTCATTTCCTCGAGCGCGACGATTTTCATGGGCAAGGCAATGCACATTTGAAGTGTTCTCCGGAAAACCGATCCTTATGAGGGGTCGGAAGCATGACCCGCGGGACGAACCAGAAACCGCTCGTCCCCGGTCCGGCAGGCCTCGGCCTCGTCGGGGCGCCCGGACTCATAGGCGTCGATTGAAAGGCTCTGGAAGGAAAGCGGCGGCACGCGCTCGCCCGGCGCTCTCTCGACGGGCGGGAATCCCCACTCGCAAAGGATGCCGCGGGCGGCTTCCAGGGCATCGGGAATGCGCGCCTTCACCGTTTCGGTGAGGCTTCCGCCGTAGTCGTCAAGGAGCTCCGGCTGAATGCCCACGACGGCGATGTCCTCGGGGCTCGAGCCCATGAGCGCAGCTGTCGCGAGGAGATCGTTGAAGCCCGTCTGGTGGGGCGAAATCTTGGTCGAGCTCCAGATGCGGATGTCGTCCTTTCTGAGGACGCGAAGCGTCCCCGGAGGCGCCTTCAGATCGCAGCAGTCGAAAACGAGAATGCGCTTCGTCGAGCAGATCTCGTTCACGAGCCAGCCGCCGAGCGTTCCGCCGTCCATGACTTCCGCGCCCTCAGGCAGCCGGTAGCGGCTGTTGAAGGCCTCGGCCGCCCTGGGGCCGAACCCTTCGTCCGCCCAGAGGATGTTGCCGATGCCGAGGAGCAGCACGTCGCGGGCATAGCGCCCCGGCGAGAGTTCCTGTGTATTCATGAATTTCCTCCCAGAGAGGGTTCCTGCCGGCATCTTTCTCTTCAAAAAAAACGGGGTGCGGATGCTGCCGGAGCCTCTTCTTATGTGATCTCAACTATATCGAGTGAGGCTCATAAGCCGCCATTCTCCGAAAGGCCCACCGTTAAGCCTCCGGAAGCACTCCCTATGGAATAATGCGCTCCGCTTTTGGGCATAGTCCGGCCGGTCATGAGCGGAAAGTCCCGCGGACAGGAAAGCAGTACTTCAAAAATATACAAAACTATCGTCCGAAGATTGGGTACTGTTTTTTCAAATTCCCCTTTACCTCCCGGTCGACCCCCTGCACTCTCACATTGTTTACCAGAAAAGTCAAGAGAAGTACGCGAATGATGATGTTGGATCGTCCTTCCCTAAGAAGAAACCCTGATTTTTGCCTGTTTATACTGAATCGAGTTGCAAAACGTTTGAAAGCGCCATACAGTGGAACTGAGCAATGGCAATCCGTCCTTAGAAGGAGGAACCACCATGCCGGGTAAGAAAACACCATCCGCACCGAGCCTCATCAAGCCGTGCAAGCCCCTTGCAAAGAGAAAAGCCTCCAGTCATGACGGCTGGGGCGGCGTTCGTCAGGGCGCCGGCCGCAAACCGCTTGGCGAAAAGGCCCTCGACAAAATGGTCGTCATTCGTCTGACGGCTGAACAGAAGACTTTCTTCAGAACGCTCGGCGGCAGCGTCTGGCTGAGACAGGTCCTTGACCTCTGCATGCGTGAAAGCACGCCGGAGAAAATCCGGGACGCAGCCAACGAGTCGCCCTTCGGCGGCATTCCCGCAGAAAAATTCTTCACTGAAAGGATCTAAAGCCAAAATCGCCAGCAGACGAGCCGGAAGATTCAAAACATCTTCCGGCTTTTTTCTCGGTGCTGAGGAAACGCTTTGAGGAAAGCGATTCCGCTCCGCATCAGATGCCCGCAAAACGACCTTCCGGTTCAGTCTCCGCCCGCGTCAACTTCGAGCCACTTCTCGAAGCGCCGGGTCTCGGCGTTGAAAACAAGGACTGCCCGACGGAGCTCTCCTTCCTGCGGACCTTCGCCGTATCGGCGGCTCAGAATCTGCTCTTTTCCTCTTTCGAGGAGCTTCGTGACCTCATGAGCGTCGGCCGCGAATTTAAACTCAAAGACCCAGTGCCGGTTTCCGGCGCGCACTTCCAGGTCGCTTCTCCCAAGCGCCGAATGCTTTTCGACCTCCGGCATCAAAGCAGCTCCCATGAGAAAGAGCTGGATTGAAGCGCGACAGGCTGCCTCCGTTGTAATCGGGAAATTCTGATAGTCAATCAAATTGATGCCGTCGTTAAAACGAGCAACGATGTCGTTCAACGTCCCGGATTCGATGAGTTCGGAGAGCATCGGAACTCCCAGAGGATCAAGATTTTTCCCGCGCAGAAGCTCATCCGCGTAAAGCTGCGCCATAGAGAGCTCCACTTCCTTATTGGGATAGCCGAGTTCAACATACCCGTTACTGCGAACAGACCGTATTGTCAGGTAGCCCGCCTGTGCCAGAAGCGCCTCGATGCCGATATTCTTATATTCCCGAGCGGCCATAAGTTCAGAAAGTCGGATCTGCACGTTCTCGTCAAAGGCAAAAGGATTGGCTATCTTATGTGTTTTAAGATAGTTTAATAAAACCCTTGGCTGTCCCCCGCTTGCATACCAATAATTAAGAAATCCTTCTCCCGGATTATTGAAAAAATTAAGAACCGACCACGGGCAATATACATGGTTTTTCCCTTTTCGGTCAAAACAAAAACCGTCATAATTTTCTCGTATTTTATCCAGAAGCTCAGTTCTGCTAATTTGGAGTTCCTTTTCAGCCCTTAAAAGATAGCCTTCAAAATATAATGAAATCTCCCTTTCAGTCAGTCCTAGAAGACTGCTGTATTTTGTATCCAGTGAAATGTCCGTAAGATCATTTAGTGCAGAGAAAATGCTGGTATTACTGAGCTTCGTAATACCCGTCATAAAGAAAAATCTAAGACAACGTTCTGCGGACTTGAGGACAGTATAAAAATTATCAAGATGATTTAGAATAACTTCAAGAACATCATGATCATCGAGATGCGCGGTGAGCGGAGTATCGTATTCATCAATCAGAAGCACCAGCGAGTCCGATGGAAGCGTCAGCAGCCAAGAACCGAGCTGGTCTAAGAATACAATATTTTCATCGGAATAATTAAAATTGAATCCGAGTGGTGCAAAAGCAGATATTAGTACGCTGCGAAAATCCCGCTCAAATTGAGCGGAGGTTTCAAAAAGCTTAAGTCTAGAAAAATCAAGCCGTACAACTTTGTATTGCCGATCCGTCCAGAGTTTTTCTATAGCGAGCCCGGAAAATTGCTCAAGCCCGTCGCTAAAAAGCGTTTGGAAGGTTGAAACGAGGAGTGATTTACCGAAACGTCTGGGCTTTGCGAGGAAAACTTTTCCGCGAACTGATGCGAGGGAGTAAATCAGATCCGTTTTATCGGCATAGATCATGTCGTTGCGCCGCAGTGTCGGAAAATCGCTGGAGCCCAAAGGTAATGGACGCATTAAACACTCCCTAAAATAGGGTCATCAACGTCAATAGACGTAACCTTATTTTGCTTTTGCGTAGGCAGCATGCGCCGCCCGAACGGCCTTGACGAGCTCCGCTTCCATGTCGGCGTAGCTTCTCTCCTTGCGGGGTTCGCCGCCGATGCTGTAGACCACATCCTTCGGACCGTAGCGAGGATCCTCGCGCACGATTGTTTCGACCGTCATGCCCTTCCCGGCCATGTAGTCCGCTTCGGAAAGCGCCCGGAGGCCCGCGAAGAAGTGCGCCCTCGCGGCGATGTCCGAATTGCTCATGCAGGGAAAGACTTTGGTGAGGCGGACAAGAGGCCATCCCCGGCTGTCGAGGAGCGGCTCTTCCGGCACTCCTTCTTCCTTCTTATTGTCTTTGACGTTCCCTGTCATGGCGCAGACGCTCCGCTCAATGGTTGCAATGCACCCGATTTTAACGGATGCCGCATGACGCGCCCGAGTTCCCGTCCTCTCGCCCGGGAAAGCCGATCTCAGAGGCCGTCGCCTGAACTTCCCGCAGCTTGCCGCCGCCCACTACACACTTCTTTCCGCAGAAGGCAATGCCGCAGGCATAGTGCTTTCTGCATTGCAGCCGGTGAATAACATTCCGACGACTCGACATCCTTGTCCGCCCGAGAGAAGCTCCCCTGGCAGAGCGCTTTTGGCACAAATCTTGCTTCAGAGTATTTAAGCGACGAAAGAAATTCTTCTTCCGTCCCATGGAGAAACACTCATGAAGCTTGTCACCATCATCATCAAGCCCTTCAAGCTCGACGACGTCCGGGAAGCCCTCTCCGACGCCGGCGTTCACGGCCTCACCGTCACGGAAGTGAAGGGTTTCGGCCGGCAGCGCGGCCACACGGAGCTCTACCGCGGCGCTGAATACGTCGTCGATTTTCTTCCCAAGACCCGCATTGACGTTGCGGTAACGGAAGACATGCTCGACGACGTGATCGAAACGGTCATTGCCGCCGCCCGCACGGGCAAGGTCGGCGACGGAAAGATTTTCGTGACGCCCCTTGAACAGGTCGTCCGCATCCGCACCGGCGAAACGGGAGAAGCCGCCATCTGACGCCCCGGAAGCTTCAGAGCGGTTCTTAAACCCCCAGTATCAAAAAAACTCCCAAAGACGGAGTATGAAAAAATGCACGCCTACATCAAATACATCCCTTTCGCGGGGCTCCTTGCACTCATGAGCGCCCCGGGATTCGCAGCTGACGCCCCGGCGCTCGACAAAGCCGACACCGCCTGGGTCATGGTCTCGGGGCTCCTCGTCCTCCTCATGACCATCCCGGGCATTGCACTCTTTTATGCCGGCATGGTGAGAAAGAAGAACATTCTCTCGACCCTCGCGCAATCGGTCGCGATCTGCGGCATCATCACGCTCCTCTGGTACTTCGTCGGCTATTCCCTCGCCTTCTCGGAAGGAAGCTCCTTCGTGGGCGGGCTTTCGAAGGCCTTCCTCTCCGGCATCGGCATCAATACGCTCTCGGGCACGATTCCGGAGCTCCTCTTCGTCTTCTTCCAGATGACCTTCGCGATCCTCACGCCCGCGCTCATCACGGGCTCGATCGCCGGCCGCATGAAGTTCTCCTCCCTCCTCATCTTCATGGCCGCCTGGAGCCTTCTCGTCTACGCCCCCGTCTGCCACTGGGTCTGGGCTTCGGACGGATTCTTCTTCAAAATGGGCGCGCTTGACTATGCGGGCGGCACCGTCGTCCACATCAACGCCGGCATTGCGGGCCTCGTTGCCTGCCTGATGGTCGGTCCCCGCCGCGGCTGGGGTCAGCAGCACCTCGCTCCCGCGAACCTCGCGCTCGCCGTCATCGGCGCCTCGCTCCTCTGGTTCGGCTGGATGGGCTTCAACGGCGGCTCGGGCCTTGCCGCCAACGAACGCGCCGTGATGGCGATCATCGTGACGCAGATCGCCGCCGCTGCCGGCGCCGTGGCCTGGATGTTCACGGAATGGAAGACCCGCGGCAAGCCCTCGCTCCTCGGCATGATTTCGGGCGCCGTCGCCGGGCTCGTTGCCATCACCCCGGGCTCGGGCTTCGTTGAGCCGGGTCCGGCGCTCGTGATCGGCCTCCTCGCCGGCCTGGTCTGCTTCTTCATGGTTGCGGTCGTGAAGGCAAAGCTCGGCTACGACGATTCGCTCGACGCCTTCGGCGTTCACGGCGTGGGCGGGATCCTCGGCGCCATCCTCACGGGCTTCTTTGCCTCGGGCGCCGTGACGGGCTCTGAACTTCCTCCCATGTGGACCCAGGTCGGCATCCAGGTTCTCTCCGTCGCAGCTACCCTCGTCTACGGCGGCGTCATGAGCTTCGTGATCCTCTTCATCATCAAGAAGACCATGGGTCTGCGCGTTTCGACCGACGACGAGCTCTCGGGCCTCGACCTTGCCTCGCACGGCGAGCGCATTGAGTAGCGCCCTGACCTTTCAGTCAATCACATAACAAAATCCCGGGTTCGGCAGGCGCCGGATCCGGGATTTTTGCTGAGCGCCTTCTCTCAATGGAGAGGCAGAGGAGCCGCCGGGGCGGCCCTCAGGGGAAAGCCTGTCAGAAGAGCGGCTCGTTCATGTAGATTTTCTTCAGCATGTCGTCCGCATCCGGGCCGCGCACGCTGATGCCCGCATATTCGGCATCGTTCATGGAGGTGAAGGTCACCATGCGGAGCGCCGCCTTCTGCTGACGATCAATCCGGAAGTCGAACTGGATCACCGTGCCGTCGTCGAGCCTGCAGGAGAACTGCACGTCGCCCGCCTCAACCTCTTCCCAGAGACGGCTCTTCGGCGTGCAGGCGCCGTACTGCTCGAAGGCGGTTTCAAGCGGAATCGTCTCGTCGTACGGAAGAACGGTTTTTCTCACGAGCATCACGTTGGGGGTCTGCACGGGTGCAGGGGCCTCGATTTCAGCAGCGGAAGAGGAAAGAACCCCGGTTCCGGACGTTCCGGTCGTGCCGCAGCCGGCGAGCGTGCCGGCAAGAATCAAAGCTGACGAAATTCCAAGAAGTCGAAGAGAAGTATCACGAGCCACGGTATTGCGCTTCCTTGAATGAATTAAGACGCCGCCCCGGAAAAACAGACCCCGGCCATTCCCGGGATCCGGTCGTCCGGAGGCAGCGGATGTTTTCGTATCCCAATTCTAGGAATCGCGGCTTAAGGGAATTCTGAAGGAGAGAAGAGGAAAGTGGCTCACTGTCGCATGAGGTCGTACATCGGCGCGAGGACGCCCTCGACGGGCTTCCCCTCACGGTCGAGGAGCCTCACGCCATTCGGAATCGGAAGCGCATACCAGGGGTCCTCCCCGGGCGCAGCGGAATCAAAGCGGAGCTTTCCGTCCTCAAAGGACCACTTTCCGCCCTCATCGAAGGCGCCGTCCGTCCCAACATAGTGCGAAACGCGCGTATAGGTGCCAGACGCCCTCAGATAGAGCGCCGTACGGATTCCTTCGCAGTCGGCGCACGGGAGCATGCCTTCATAGACGCCTGCAGCTTCAGATGCTGCTCCGGCCTGGGGCGAAGGCGCCTCCTTCGCACCGTTTGAAGGCGCAGTGCACCCGGAAAGCGAAAGCGCGAGCGCTGCGCAAATGGCGAAAGGACGGATCAATGAAAGCGGCATGACGACATCCAGCGGAGGAAGAGAAATGTAAACGGCAGGACAATCCTTGCACGAAAACTATCTCCATCATAGGGAGAGCGAAGGTTCAAAGCAGCGCCCAAGATGTAACGAATCCCGTCGGGCTGCCCTGCATGACAGCAAATATCCTATTGTTTTCCATGGGGTAATTTGGATAGCCGCTGTCTCCAGAGAAAGATCCTGCATATTGGCGAAAGAAGAATTAGTAAAAATACCTACGCATAAATACGATACGCAATCGCCCGACTTTCCCGTAGTATCTAGTTCGAGGTCAAAAGGAGCCTGATCTGCCTTGCGCGACAGATCCGACTCCGCAGGGAGAGCGCCGGGAAACCGGCGCTCTTTTTGCATCCGGCGCATCAATCGATAGAATCCTCGGGATCGACACCGCTACCATTGGATTCCACCATGACTGAAAAGCTACCCAAAGTCCGCCTCCTCACCTGCGGCGGCACGATTGTTTCCTCGGGCGAGAGCGCGAGCCAGATGACGGGCTACCGCCTCAAGGACTTCAGCGTTGATGCGCTTCTCTCCGCCGTTCCCGGCCTCGCCGATGTCGCCCGCATCGACGTCCACGAAGTCGCCCGCATCGACTCCATGTCGATGACGAGCGCCGTCTGGAAGGACCTCGGGCGCGCCATCGCGGAAGCCGACGCGGATCCGGAAATTGACGGCATTGTCGTCACGCACGGCACCGACACGATGGAGGAAACCGCCTGGTTCACGCATCTCACGATGAAGACCGCGAAGCCCGTCGTCTTTACGGGCGCCATGCGTCCTTCGACCGCGCTTTCCGCCGACGGCCCCCTCAACCTCTACAACGCCGTGCGGATCGCCGTCGACCCCGAGGCCCGCGGCCGCGGCGTCCTCGTCGCCCTCAACGACGTGATCTACGGCGCCCGCGCCGCAATGAAGGTGAACCCCACGAACGCCGCCGCCTTCGGCGGACTCGCCGAGGGACCGCTCGGGATCGTCTCGGGCGACGCCATCGTCTGGCTCGGCCGACCGGAGAAGCCTTTCGGCGCCGAGACGCCCTTCAGGCTTGAAACCTACTCGCACCCGAGGCGCCTGCCGCGCGTCGACATCCTCTATTCGCATGCGGACGACGACGGCATGCTCGTGCGCGCCGCCGTTGAAGCAGGCGCCGAAGCCATCGTCCATGCCGGCACCGGAAACGGCTCCATTCATGCCGAAACCGAAAAAGCGCTCGCCGAAGCTGCCGAACGCGGCGTCTTCATCATCCGGGCGAGCCGGGTACCGGGCGGATGCGTGACCCCGGGCCTTGCCGAGTGGCAGGAGCGCGGCTACATCCCCTCGGGGACGCTTTCGCCCCAGAAGGCGCGCATTCTTGCCATGCTCGCGCTCGTCACCTTCGGATGGAATCCGGAGAAGATGAAGGAAGCGTTCGAGCGCTTCTGATGAAGAGCCTCCGGGAATAAGAAAAACGCCGGCTGACAATCAAAAGTCAGTACCGGCGTTTTGGTTTTTCCGCGAAAAATCCCCTGCTCAGTCCTTATAGAGCGAGCAGCAGTTCTCGGCAGCCATCACAAGGGGCTTCCCTTCGGCGTCAAGGAGATGGAGCTTTCCGTCATTACCGACCTCAAACTCGCGATTGACGACGCCGCCCGAATTCTTGAGAAGCACGCGGCCGTTCTTCACCTCGAAGAAGCCCGTTTCAATGCCGCGGTCCTTCTTGACGGAAAGCGCGTAGCAGCCATAATGGTCGAGCGAGAGTTCCGCGTCCGCGGCTTCCTCTGCCTGAGAGAGGAGGACGCCCGACCAGTGTCCTTCAAGCCCCGTGTCCTTGTGCGCGGTCTCAGCGGCGCCCGCAGCAAGACTGACGGAAAAAAGAGCGGCGAAAAGGACTTTGGAGAACGACATGGCAGATGTATTGGGGAAAACGGGGAATGAAACGAGGAACCCCTGAAACATCCGCGGCTCAGCTGCGACCAAGCAAGCTCACTTGAAGCGGCGGGAAGCTTCGCAAAGTTCCTCCTGATGACTCATACCTTACGCCGCGCACCTCACGCAAACCTTAAGGACAGAATCGGAAACAATTGCCGCTCTTTCGCGCCGCCTTGCTCCCGATCAGAGGAGCGCGATCACGGCGTCGACGTCCTCCTCGCGGGTCGCCCAGCTCGTGCAGAAGCGGCAGAGGGTCTTCCCGTCGTCGCGGCGCTCCCAGATGGAGATGGCCGCCTTTTCGCCGATGCGCTTCAGATCCTCATCGGCGAGCCAGGCAAAGATCTGGTTCGTGCGGGAGTCGACATAGAGCTCGTAGCCCTTTTCAAGGAGCGCCGCGCGGATTTTCTGCGCGAGCTCAACGCCGTGGCGGCCGGCGTCGACGTAGGTGGTCCCGCTCATGAGGACCTCGAAATTGATGCCGAGGAGCCGCCCCTTGGCGAGCACCGCGCCCTGCTGCTTCTGAAGCGTGAAGAAATGCTTCATGAGGGCCGGGTTCGTGACGACGAGCGCTTCGCCGATGAGGGCGCCACACTTCGTGCCGCCGATGTAGAAGACGTCGGCGAGCCTCGCGATGTCGGAAAGCCCGACGTCGTTCGCTTCAGATGCGAGCCCGTAGGCCATACGGGCGCCGTCGATGAAGAGCGGAAGCCCATAGCGGCAGCAGACGGCAGAAATATCCTCGAGCTCGGCGAGGCTGTAGAGCGTGCCGAATTCCGTCGGCTGCGAGATGTAGACCATCCCGGGCTGCACGACATGGTCCTTGCTCGTATCGCGAAGGAACGCCTCCATCCACTTTTCGATCGACGCGGCGGAAATCTTTCCGTCCTTCTGCGGAAGCGTGATCACCTTGTGGCCGCGCGCTTCAACTGCGCCCGCCTCATGAACGGCAATATGACCGGTCTCGGCGGAGAGAACCCCTTCGTAGCCCGCAAGAATCGCGTGAATCGCGATGGAATTGGTCTGCGTGCCGCCCTCGAGGAAGAAGACGCGGGCCTCCGGCGCCCGGCAGGCCTCGCGGATGAGGCGGCGGGCATTTTCGGAAAACTCATCCTCGCCGTAGCCCGGCGCCGGAACAAGATTGGTTTCCTGAAGACGTTCAAGAATCGCCGGAAGGCAGCCTTCCTGGTAGTCGCAAGCAAGACGGATCATTGCCGAAATTTCCAATTGAATTGAAAGCGGGGAGCGCTGCCGCAGAAGGAGCGGCGCGCTGATGGAAGATGATTATATGAACACCTCTCCGACTATTCAGTGCATTTTGCTCACATTTACTAACCCGGAAAAGTCGCGTAAACGTTCTCCCGAAAAAAAAATGCAGTCCCCCGACAAAGTGAAGCCCGGCAGCGGAAGCGTCCGCTGCCGGGCTTGTCTGCCGGTAAGAGTTCCTGAAGTTTTCTGAAGGGAAAACTCGTCTGGAACCCTTTCCTCTCGCGATTACCAGATCACCGGATCAAAGTAGCCCGCAAAGAGGACGGAGGCGCGCAGCGCAAGCGCGCCGATGATCGAGCAGAGGCCTCCGAGCATTACCATCGAGCGGTGCTCCTTCAGGAACGTGCAGAGGATCGGCATCACGATGCCGAGACCGATCGCGCCCGCCCAGAAGATGAGGGATGCCCCGCCCATGAGAAGGCTTTCCGCACCCGCAGCGGCGCCGGGCGTACCCGTCCAGGCCGACTGAATGAAGGCGAAGATCACGAAGGCTTCGCCCAGGTGCACGCCCCAGGCAGTGCCGCCGAGCCAGCCGGGATGACCCGTCTCGAGCTTACCGCTCGCGGCAAGGAGCTCAGCGAGACCCACGGCGCAGCCGAGGCCCGAGAAGATCCAGAGGACCGGGAGCACCGCAGTATTCCAGAGCGGAACGCCCGCGGCCTGGGTGAGAAGGAACCCCGAATAGGCCGTGGCCGCAACGCCCAGAACGCCGTTGCACCAGCGCACCATCACGCCTTCGGCGATGTCGGCGAGGACGCGGTTGCCGCCCTCCTTCGAGCCCAGCCAGATCATGAGGCCTTCAACGACGACGGCAATGCAGAGCACTGCGAGCAAGCAGATGCCGATGAACATCCAGCTCGTGAAGTTGAAGGACCAGTTGGCGAGCGCGTGAAAGGCCGCGAACGGGAGGTTGAGAAGGCGCCCCAGGTGCGAAAGCACCAGGAGCGTGCCCGCGATCGCGGCGATGCCCGCGATCGCGAAGACGCGGCGGCTCTTGAGCCAGATGTTCAAAAAGAGCGCCATGCCCGAGAGGCCGACGAACCAGAGGAAGAACGCAATCGTCCACGCCCAGTGGCTCGTGGCGGCCTGAGCGGTAAGTTCCATGTATTCAGGAGTCATTTCTGCACCACGACGAAGTAGTTGGGCTTAGTGCCTTTCTGCGGGAGAAGGCGTTCAGTGCGCGTGCGGGCGATGCGCTGCGAGACCGCGGATTCCGGATCCTGGATGTTGCCGAAGGCGCGCGCCGAGACCGGGCAGGCGGCAACGCATGCCGGGTCCTGGCCCTGGGCGACGAGCTTTTCGCAGCCTTCGCCCATGCACTTGACGGGAAGCCCCGTCTTCGGATGGAGCCAGCGCACGTCGTACGGACACGCCGTAACGCAGTAGCCGCACCCCACGCAGCGCGCGGGATCGGTCTTCACCTGGCCCGTGAGCGGATCGTGGTAGTTGGCGCCGAAGGGGCAGACGCCGATGCAGGGCGCGTCGTCGCACTGCTGGCACTGCACGAGGATCTGCTGCGGACGGCGGAGCGTCTCTAGCTTCACGACGCGGATGTTCGAGGGAAGAGACTTCCAGCCCGTATTCTCGTCGTTGAGCATATCCGGATAATTCGTCTGAGCGCAGGCCACGATGCAGGCCGAGCACCCGACGCACTGCGTCGCATCAAAGAGATGCGCAAGCTTTTTGCTGTATTGAGTCATTGCCTGATGCCTCCCTCTTAGATGCGTTCGACGCGGACGGTGGAGTTGTTGGCGAGCGAACCCGTCACCGGCTCGCGGTAGCCCGTGCAGAACCAGTGCGAGTTGATGCCTTCGCGCGTCCACTCATAAGCGCCGAGGTTTCTCTTCGTTCTCACGCCGCCGGCAAAGCCGTGGGCAAAGAGCGCGCCCGCGACGACGCGGTTCGTGACCGTCACCTTCGTGCGGCCCTTGACGCCCGTGTCGAGGCTCGTCAATTCCACCGTGTCGCCCGTGCGGATGCCGAGGCGTTCGGCGTCGACGGGGTTCATCCAGACCGTGCGGTCGCCCAGGAACTTCGACGGCCACGTCCACATGGAGACGCCCGAATTCGAAGCGCTGTCCTTGCCCGAGACGAGATAGAACTCGTTCGAGCGCGGTCTCGGGATGGTGTATGCCGGAGGCATCACCCAGTCGGAAAGGCCCGAAGCGCCCTTCTTCTCATACTTCCCGGCAAAGAGGAAGGAAATGATTTCGCCCTTGCCCGTGGGGGTGCCGAAGGGCTTCTTCTGCGGATAGACGCCGAACTTCTTCACCGCAACCTGAGACCAGCCGCGGGCCTTCACGTCCGCATCGATGCGGTCGCCTTCGCCCGCCTTGTCGCTGTTCTTCTTTGCAATGAACTTCGCCCAGGCGCTGTCCATCATGCCGCGGTACCACTTCTTGAATTCCTCGCGGGTCTTCATCTCGTGGTCGTAGCCGAGGCGCTCCTTAGCGCGCTCGGGGAATGCGCGGCGCAGTATTTCGCAGAACTGCCAGATTTCGTCGCGCGCGTCGCATCCTTCGGGGGGTTCAATTCCGGCGTTCGAGAACTGGACGTTGCCGTTCAGAGCCCACTTGACGCCGCCGTATTCATAGGCTTCGAGGAAGAAGGTCGAGGGGAGCACGTAGTCGGCGTAGTCGATCACCTCATGCGGGAAGATGTCCTGCACGACCATGAGGTCGAGCGCCCTGAAGGCCTTCGCCATGCGGTCCGAATTCGCCTCGCGGTGGAACATGGTCGAACCCGTGATGAAGGCGGCGCGGATCGGATAGGGCTTCCCTTCCTCAATCGCGGTGAAGATGGCCGAATAGGTGCCGGAGCCTTCCGGATAAATCACCTTGTCGAGGGCCTTCCCTTCGGCGTTCTTCCAGGATTCGCCGTGCGGGCCCTTGCCCTTTCCGCCCGACTGCGAGGCGCCCGGCCCCTTGAAGCCGCCGCCCTGGGTGACGACGAAGCCGCCCGGCTGATCGATCTGCCCCGTGAAGAGGTTGATCATGCTCATGAGCGCATAGGCGTGGGTGTCGTTGCCGTTTCTCGAGGCGTACCAGCCGTCGTCGCAGACGCCGCCTTCGGTGAAGAAGGCGCGCGCAATGCGCACGATCGTTTCGGAGGGGATCCCCGTCGTGAGGGACGCTTTTTCAGGCGTCCAGGCAAGCGCGGTCTTCGAGAAACGCACGAAGGCCGTTTCAACCGCGATGTCCTTGCCGTCGACCGTGCGGACGGTGCCCGCATAATCGAGATCCGGGTCGACGCCCTCGGGTTCGTCGAACCCCTTGACGGCGCCCTTTTCGTCGCGCGCGAGCCCCATCGCCGCAAAGGCGGAGGACGCGCGGTTCATGACGACGAAGGAGTCCTTCGCTGCGCCTTCGATCAGTTCGTTCGCGGCGATCGGACGGTGCGTGCCGGCCTCAATGAGGTAGGGAGCGTTCGTATAGCGGCGCAGGAACTCAAAGTCGACGAGCTTTTCCGTGATGCCGACGCCGATCATCGAGAGGAGGAACGCAGAGTCCGTGCCCGGGCGGATGGGAACCCATTCGGCGCCCGAGGACATGGCGTTTTCAGGCATGCGCGGGTCGACGAAGATCACCTTTGCGCCCTTTTCGCGCGCGCGGCCGAAGACCGCAGTCACGCCCATGGCGCAGTTGAGCGAGCGCCCCACGCAGAGAAGCAGACGGCAGCGTTCGTAGTCGGGCTCGACCTTGCCCGCACCGTCGAAGCCCTTGCCGAAGACCATGCGGCGGCCGGCAACGGAAGCGGAATTGCAGGTGGAGGAATGACTGATCACGTTGGGCGTGCCGAGAGGCGCCCCGAGCCACTGCTGGAGGCCCGAGAAATTGTGCGACGTCATCGAGATCGCGCGTTCGCCGTGCTCCTCGACGATCTTCTTCACGCGTTCGGCAATTTCGGTGAGGGCCTGATCCCAGGAGATCTCCTCGAACTTTCCTTCGCCGCGCTCGCCCGTGCGCTTCAAGGGCTTTCTGAGGCGCTGCGGATGGTTCCACACCCACATCGCCTGCGCGCCGCGGGCGCAGCAGCCGCGCTGCGGATGCGTGGGGTTCGGCATGATCTTCACGGTTGCCTGAGAGACGGGCTCGCCCTTCTTGTGAAGCGCGAGGAGGCCGCAGTAGCCGCCGCACACCATGCAGGCGGTCGGGTGCGCTTCCCAGCCTTCGGCCTTGAGCGCCTCGACTTCCTTAGCGATGGCTTCGTCGGCAGCCGTCCAGACAGCCGCACCGATCGTTCCCGTGCCTGCAGCCGCGCCGACCGCACCGGCGGCGCCGATGAAGCTGCGGCGGGAGAGACCGGGACCGCGGGCCGCGGAGGGCTCAACGTTCTTCGTCATATGAATCTCCTCTTGAGGAGAGATTGCCGCCGGACAAATAAAGAAAGCAGAAGCCGTCCTGAGCATGGATCCCGCGGGAAGTCTTCAGAAGGAAGCCTCCCCGGGAGCGCGCTCAGGACTTTAAATGTGAATCTGCGGGGGTCCTGGCAGACATCTGTCCAATCAATTTTTTTTCAGGGTCGCGGCCTTAATGCTTAATTTGTATAGTTGCCGCTGAGGGGAAAGATAAAGACCCCGGCCCTCTTCTCTTACAGGGAAAGCCCTCGCTTTTTCCGATTCGTTATTCATCCTTTGAATAGCGACGTGCCCCAGATGCATTGAACATTCGTCGTATATCGGGGACTTAGGTCTTGTCTGACCCGAGTCTTAAAAGCAGAGATAAGGCTAATCCACTACCTCATAAAGAGTAGACCCTATTAAAGAGAGATTACCGTTAGCAATAAACTACCGGGCGCCTCTTCCTGCGCAGACTCCCCGCATTCTCCTAAAATGACGGGATTCCTGATTTCAGCTCCGGGACGCGGCCGGCTCCTGCCTCCGGTTCCGCAGCATGAGACTTTCCCAACAAAACATCTGAAGGCATACCTACATGTCCGCCATTATTCTCGGCCATAAGCACCCCGATACCGACAGCATTGTTTCCGCCCTTGCCTGCGCGGATCTCTATAAGAAGCGCGGCCTCGACGTCGTCCCTGCCGCTCAGGGGACGCCTGCTCCTGAGACGGCCTTCGTTCTCGAACGCTTCGGCCTCAAGGCTCCTGAAGTCGTCACGTCGGTTGCCGGCCGCGAGGTCTACATCGTCGACTATTCCGACCTCAATCAGGCGCCGGACGATTTTGCCGAATGCACGCTGAAGGGCATCGTCGACCACCACAAGCTCGGCGACATGACCTCCTCCGCTCCGCTTGAATGCGTGATCATGCCGGTCGGCTGCACGAACACGATTCTGAAGCGCATGTACGACTACCTCGGCTTCGTTCCTCCGAAGGAAATCGCGGGCGCCATGCTCTGCGCGATTCTCTCCGACACCGTGATCTTCAAGTCCCCGACCTGCACGGAAGCCGACCGCGCCGCCGCGCGCGAGCTCGCCCTCATCGCGGGCGTAGAGGACATGAAGGCCCTCGGCATGGAGCTCTTTACCGCGAAGTCCGCCGTCAAGGGCGTCGCTGCCCGCGACCTCATCATGCGCGACTTCAAGGACTTCAACATGTCGGGCCACAAGGTCGGCATCGGCCAGCTCGAACTCGTCGACCTTGCGCTCCTTGAGGACCGCATCCCCGAGCTCCTCGCGGAACTCGGCCGCATGAAGGCCGAAGGCCGCCACACCGCCATGCTGCTCCTCACGGACATCATGAAGGAAGGCTCTCTCCTCCTCATGGCTTCCGACGATCCCGCGAAGATCGCCTCCGCCTGGAAGAAGACCCTCGGCAGCGACAACCTCTGGCTCGAAGGCGTCATGTCCCGCAAGAAGCAGGTCGTGCCCTTCCTTGAAGCCGTCTTCAAGGCGTAAGCAGTCAGACTGATGGATGCCGCCCCTGCAAGAGGCGCGCATCTAAGCCAAAACCCGCAGTCTTTTTGATCGGACTGCGGGTTTTTTATGCTTTACAAGCTCAAGCCGGAGCCTTCGAAGCAGAATAACCTGCGGCTGCAACGATTCGTTTCAAGCGCTCAGTGCGGCTTTTTCAAATTCAAGCAAAGGAATTCACATGAATCCGATTTTCCCCTGGCTCGGCATAGCCGTGCTCATCCTCTGCGGATGGGCGATCGTTAAAAAGTACCAGGTCAACATGGTGCTGCTTCTGGGCGGCCTTCTTCTCAATGCGCTCGCGATCTGGGGCGGCGCTCAGGTCTTCCCGGCCAAATTCAACGCCACCGGCATCATGGGCTTCGACCTCGTTGAGTTCCTGCGCACCATTTCGGTTTCTCAGGTGAGCGGCGTGGGCTTTCTCATCCTGATCTCCGGCGGCTTTGCCGCCTACATGCAGGCAATCGGCGCTTCGGACCGCTTCGTCACGGTCTGCGCAAAGCCCCTTTCCTTCATTAAGAATCCGTACCTCATCCTTGCCGCCGTCTTCATCGTCGGCCACTGCCTCGGTCTCGTCATCACCTCCGCGGCGGGCCTTGCCATGCTGATGGTGGTTACCGTCTATCCGCTCATCATCCGCGTCGGCTGCTCGCCGCTCGCCGCAGCCGCGGTCGTCGCGAGCGTGCTCGCGATCGGCTATGCGCCGGCTTCGGGTACGGCGAATCTTGCCTCCCAGATCGTGCACCTCGATCCGATCGAATACCTCGTGCGCTATCAGCTCCCGATGGCGGTGCCGGTCGTGATCGCCATGGCCGTCGCGCACGTCTTCACGCAGTACTGGTTCGACCGGCGCGAAGGCAAGGGCGAGGTTGCCGACCTCTCTGAGCTCGAATCGAAGCGCCAGAATCTCGAAAAGACGCCGGCCTTCTATGCGCTCATGCCGCTCTTTCCGATTGCGCTTCTCCTCGTCTTCAACAAGTTCGTCTGGGGCACCGGCATGAACGTCGCCACCGCGATGTTCATCGCCTGGATCATCGCCTTCGCGATCGACCTCCTCGTGCGCCGGAAGGTGAAGGAATCGTTCGACCTTTCGTTCGCCATGTTCAAGGGCATGGGTTCGATCCTCACTTCGACCGTGGGCCTCATCTTCGTTGCCGCCTTCTTCGCGAAGGGCCTTCAGAACATCGGCATCGTCGACCTCCTCATGAGCGGCGCGCAGTCGATCGGTCTCGGCTACACGGGCACGAGCGTCGTCCTCTCGGCGATCATCGGCGTCGTTACTGTCCTCACGGGCTCAGGCGTCGCGGCCTTCACGAGCCTCGGGCACCTCGTTCCGGATGCGGCCCAGGCCTTCAACCAGAACGGCATCTCGATGATGCTCATGATGCACACCGCCTCCGAAATGCTCCGCGCCATGAGCCCGGTTGCCGGCGTCATCATCATCGTTTCGGGCTTCGCGAAGGTGAACCCGCTCACCATGGTGAAGCGCACGATCATCCCGTGCCTCACGGGCTACGTCGTCATGCTCATCACGGTGAATCTGATCGTTTAATCGATCAGGGAAAACCTGTCAGAGGTCTCCGCCCGAATACGGCCTGAGAGATCCTCCAAAATGGAAAACGCCCGCGGAAGCAAACAGCTTCAGGCGGGCGTTTTCTTTGTGAGTCAAAAGCGTGAAAGCGCTTTATTCGGCAGCCTTTCCATTGGCCTTCAAAAGATCGCGGATTTCAGCGAGAAGCTTCAGCTCCTCGGCATTGACGGGCGCGGGAGCAGGAGCCGGAGCGGGCTTTTCGGCCGCAGCCTTCTTCGCCGCCTCTTCTGCCGCCTTCTTTTCCTCGGCATCCTTGTCGGCAAGGAGACGAGCGGCTTCAGCCGCGATGCGCGCACGGGCCGTCACGACGATCTTGATGAGCCAGAAGACAGAGAAGGCAAGAAGAAGGAACTGGACGACGGCCGTAAGGAAGGCGCCGTAGCCGAAAACGGTGGCGCCGGCCTTCACGAGCGCCTCATACGTGTGAGGACCCGTATAGCCCGCGGGAGCATCCTTCAGAACGATGAAGAGGTTCGTGAAGTCCGGGCGCCCGACGATGACGCCGAGGATCGGATTGATGATGTCCTTCACGAGACTGTCGACGATCTTTGAAAAAGCAGCGCCGATGATCACGGCGACGGCCAGGTCTAGGACATTCCCTTTCGAAATGAATGCCTGAAATTCCTGAAAGAACTTGCGCATTTCTTTATTCACCTTTGGGTGCGTTTATGGTTTTTTGAAGTGTGTTCGATCGATCCGCCGGGGCACAGACCCTAGAGCCTGCGGCTCCGGCGAATTGCCGACTCCGTATTTTCCTTGAATTCGCGCGCGTCTGCGCGGGAAACGCGGAGCGACTCGCGGATTTTCTGCGCCGTCCGCCGCGCCGTCACGGGGTCAATGCCGCCCGAAGCAGCGCTTTCGAGGAAGGTCCGGCGCGTGAGATCCGCGTTTGCAACATAGAAAATTGAAAGCGCCCAGGCGAGCCCCATGGAGACGTAGTAGGCCTTCCCGGCCCAGCGGAGCACATTTTTGTCGAACGCGAGGCTGAGAGCGCGGGGAAGCGTCGACTCATCGAGAAAGTTAGTGAGAAGCAGCACGAGCCCAGTACGGACGCGCCAGAGATCATCCGATTCAATGAGTTCGCGGATGAAGCAGAAGGCATCTTCGGGCGACTTTCTGAGGCACTTCATCGATCCCGCAAAGAGGTCGCAGAGCGCCCAGTTTGTGATGAAGGGCTGATACTTCCTGGAATATTGAAGCCGCTCCTCAAGGGGAAAACGCTTCTCGAGCGCGATCACAAGTCCCGTGGTTTTGAGCACCTCATGCGCGCGGACCTTTCCCGGGACAAGCGCTTCCGCGAGGAATTCCCTCGAGCGGCCGCTCCGGATGATTCTCTGCGCCGCGGCGCGTACTGCCGCCATCGGAACGCCGATGCGGTAAGGCACGCCCGGGAGCATCACTCCCTTCGTGTCGTACATCCGGAAGTCCGCGGCGTGAATGAGTTCCATATGGAGCTCGTCAAGGAGCGTCATGAAAAGTGCCTCTCGAAAAGAAATACGCAAATATCGGAAAAGGATAGCGGAAGCGCCTCACTCAACAAATGAATGAGGCCTCCCATTGAAATCCCGAATGCGCCTCATCTTTCGCATGCCGCTACAATGCTCTTCGAAAACAATTCCAAAGCGCCCTTTGAAGCCGGGATTTTTCTGAATCTCCCGCCGGCGCTCCACCACTGCCACTGAAGTCCATCATCATGCATAGCGAAACGCCCACCCCGGCAGCTGACCCTGCCCTGATTCAGAAGAAGAAGCCCGGCATCGTCGCCTACATCGCCTTCGCGCTCGCCGTCGCGTTCTTTTCAGGCCTGCTCATTACCGACAAGTGGTGGGGCATTTTCGACTACACCGTGCTCCTCGGCGACTTCGGCTCCGTCGTCGCAAAGGTAACCGACAAGGGCGGGGAAATCTCGACCGTCATGTCGAACTTCCGCGGCAAGGGCGGCTCGGGCGCCATCGACGGCTTCATGTTTGCGCTCGCGCTGGTTCCGACCATCATGCTCGCCACGGCCATGATCGCGGTCTTCGAATACTATGGCGCCCTCAATGCCGCGGAACGCCTCCTCAACCCGATTCTGCGTCCGCTTCTCGGCCTCCCCGGCTGCTGCTCGCTCTCGATCATCGCCTCCCTCCAGTCGACCGACGCCGGCGCCGTCCTCACCCGCACGCTCAAGGAATCAGGCGACATCACCGAACGCGAAACGCTCATCTTTGCGGCCTTCCAGATGACCGCGGGCGCTGCGATCGGAAACTTCCTCTCGAGCGGCATCGTCTTCTTCTCGCTTCGCGGCGCAGACGGCTCGCTCGTAGTCCCGACGACGATCGGCACCTGCCTCGGCATCATTCTCCTCGGCAAGGTCCTCTCCGCCAACCTCACGCGTCTCGTCTTCATCCGCGAGGACAAGAAGGCTCACGGTTAAGCGTCTTCTTCAGACCTTCCGCAGCCAAAAGCCGGCCTTCCTCGGAATGCCGGCTTTTTTGCGCCCGTATGAAGCGGATGCCCTACGGCGGCCGTTAAAATTAAAGAATTGCCGCAAAGAAAAGAGGAATACCCGCATGCGCAACCTCCCCTACCACCTTCTCGCGCTTTTCGTCGTGATCTGCTGGGGTCTCGCCTTCGTGAGCACCAAGGTGCTCTACGCCTACGGCATGGGCCCCTGGGCAGTCGTTGCGCTTCGCGCGGTGCTCGCCTACGGGCTCCTCATCTTCATCGCTCCGAAGAATCTTTACGCCGGGACCTTCCGCAACGAAGTCACCGTGGCGCTTCTCGGCTTTGCGAGCGTGCCGCTCTCCTACGGGCTACAGAATCAGGCGCTCGTGACGGGGCAGGCATCCACCGTCGCCGTGCTCGTCGCCATGGGGCCGGTCCTCACGGGCCTTCTCGCGATGGCGGCGCTCCGCACCTGGAAGATGCACTGGATGACGATGCTCGGACTTGTCGCCGCCGTCACAGGCGCGCTTCTTCTCTATTTCGACGTTGCCGTCATGCAGGAACTCCCGAGCAGAGGCTTCATGCTCGGCATTGCCGCCGCGGCCGCCTATGCGCTCTACGCGCTGCTTTTGCGCGCGCTCGGCGACCTCTCGCCTCTCTTTGTGCTCCGCAAAGCCACCGGCTACGGCGTCATCGGCACCATTCCCTTCTTCCTTGCCGAAGGCCCCACGGAAGCCGTACTCCTCACGGATCCGGTGGTCGTCGCAAACTTCCTCTTCCTCGCGCTCGTGGTTTCAGCAATCGGCTGGGTGCTCTGGCAGACTGCGGAACGCCATGTCGGGGCCCCCGCAGCGCGCATCTACACCTTCATCTGGCCGCTCGCTGCCGTCCTCGGTGGCATCTTCATTCTCGACGAAACCTGGAGCTACATCGGCTTCATGGGCGCCGGCATGATTCTCTGCGGCGTCATCAGCGCGCAGACGGGACTCGCCAAAGTAGCGCTGGAGATGGCGAAGCGCTATTGATGACGAAGCACTAAAGCATCGCGAAAAAGGCCTTCCCGGTTCATGCCGGAAAGGCCTTTTTTATGGAATCAGACCAGGCGTCAGAGCATCAGGAGCGAACCGAGACCTGCTCGTGCGCATGACCGCCCTTTGCGATCAGATCAACCATGGCGAGCGCATAGTCGGCATAGCTCACAACGCTCTCGCCCGCGGCGTTGACCGAGAACTCGTCGCTCCCGAGCACGTACTTTCCCGTTGCGGGCGCATCCGGCAGGAACGCGGCGGCCGGGCTCACATAGGTCCACAACACGTCGGAACGAGCCTTCACGGCTGCAACCTGACGACGCTGGGCGTCGGCAAGCGGGAAGTACTCCTTCGGGAAGGACGGTTCGTCCACGACCTGACGGGGGTGCTCAGGGTTGAGCCAGAGGCTCCCGGCGCCGCCCACGATGTAGAGGCGCTTTTCAGTGCCGGAGAGAAGATCGCAGAGATGTTCCGCCGTGGTGATGTGAAGCGGGATCGTCTCTGCAGTCCAGAAGCCGAGGGCGTCCACGACGACGTCGAAAGGCTTCAGATCTTCCTTCGTAAGCGCCATAACGTCCTTCTCGATGATGGAACCGGCACCAGATTCATTTGCATGGCGGACAACCGCCGTGACATCGTATCCGCGGCGAAGCGCTTCACTGACAATAAGGCGGCCGGACTTGCCGTTCGCGCCGACAACTGCAATCTTCAACATGTTTGTTTCCTTCGTATGTAGTTCGATATCGAACTGTTGACAAGATTAATCCTTAACCTTGGAATCGTCAATATTGTTCGATATCGAACTTGTAACGAAAGTTGTCGCCCTCAGAAAGAAAGGCCATCAGAAGAAAAGAGAGCCTGCCTGCCAATATGCCAATACCAAAACCGGACCAGAAGCCTGGAACCTCTCAATTCGTAATGATCGGGCCGGTATTTCCTGCCCATCGTTCAGAGGCTTAAGGACATAGGGAAAACCGGAGCCGCATTGAAGTGGATCTTGCTTCCGAAATTCAGAGGCTGAAAAAAAAAGCAAAGCGAAAAATCGCCATGGCCTGTAATGCTGTAGCGAAGAAGAATCTCAGTACCGACAGACAGGGATGATTCGCATCCAGACTGCACGAGGCCTGACTCAATAGAAACAGAAGCTGTGTTGTCTCCTAATGAGGAAAGTTTGAATAAGAGAAGTGAAGCGGGTCAGCCTGTAAAAAATATTCATTTGCATAGAATCTGCGAATCAATTTCCATTGATATGGAAAAATCAACTGCGCGTTACAAGGTGAGCAATTCACCATAAGCAGCCATCAATAGCAGATTACTTTCTGTAAAGTGAGAAACAATGATTTTCAGTGCTCATTCGTATTGATTAAGTTTCAATGCAAGTATATTTGATTCGGACTGGACATCAAAGAATGAAAACCATCGGCAGCAAAGACTCACCGATCAGTCTGCACATTCAGTTTCTTCATCAGTCAATCATGAACTCGCTTCATCAAAAAGGACGCGCATTTTATTTCAGTGTAATCATTACAGCTGCAGTGCATTGTTTCCATCCCAGCCGTATCAGCAATTAGCCACATTTCATCCAGAACGATTAGTCAATGTTTTTGGATTGATGGCCCGTTGTTCCGAATACCCCTCGCGCGCCCTGGGGAGGGGAGGTTCCTTAATCAAAGGAAGCGTCAGTTTATTGGATGCGCCACTCAGACCGCATTCCTGGCTGCCGGTGCGACGCCGGGCATGGTCGTTCCCGTCAAATTTCTTGCCTGCTTACGTCTATTATAAGCATTGTTATACATAACAACACATCGTATGTTGCGTGTTATTTACTTTAAACCTGATGTCTGAAACACGACGGGAAGCCGGAAAAAAGACTTTTTTGCAAGTTTTCGCCATTACTTGCCCACTTCCTGCATGAAGTTTATAATTCGCATAATCTTGTGAATCTAACCTCATAACTCACTTTAAAGTACATGTCATGAGACCATCCATCGCTGTTGAGGACGCCGTCCAGACACTCGGCGCCAATATCAGGAATGCCCGCCTCCGCCGCAGGCTTCCTCAGTCTGTCGTTGCAGAACGCGCCGGGGTTTCACTCAATACCCTTTCCAAAGTGGAGAATGGCGACTGCGGCGTTTCGATCGGAAACATTGCGTCTATCCTGAACGCCGTCGGCCTTCTCCCCCTCCTCTCCTCTCTTGCATCCTCTGAGAATGATGATGCGGGTCTTCTGATGGAAGAGAAGAATCTTCCACGGAGAATCCGACAGAAAAAGAAGCCTTCCCTCTCCGCCTGATCTCATTCTGGGCCTGAATTAAATCAGAATCAGCACAGCTCCATTCACGACTATCATTCCTTTTCCATTATGAAGCAGATCGAATTCAGACGCTGGGAAGTCCGTTCTTCGGCCTCCTCCGGAGCGCTTTTGATCGGAGAACTTTTCTTTCCCCTGAATGATGAAGGAAATGAATTGGAATCATATTCCAATGACTCTGATAATGACTCATTGAAAAAAGAAAAGAAGAAAAAGGCCGTCAGGAGCAGCAGAGAGAGAATTGCATCTCCATCAGGACTCAATCAGCCGCTTCTTCCGAGATTCCGCTATTCGTCAGAATGGATTGAATCTGGCTTCGCATTGGGTGCCGATCTTCCGCTTGAAAATGGAATAAAGATTCCGCCACGAGGAAAGAAGCTTTTCGGCTTTCTCGCCGATCGGGCGCTTTCGCCTCAATCCGGTTCCATTTTTCAATCCGCACGTGAAGCCGGATCAAAAGTAATGGACGTGTCAGAGGCCTTCCGCAATGCAGGCGATATGGAGATGCTCTCGCTCCTTCTCCCGCATCGTGATGCGCACGCAGGAGGAGCCGAATTCTATACTGACGGCGTGCAGGCAGGGAGCGCCTCCAGGATTCCGAATGAATCCTCGAGTCTCGAAAGCATTCTCTATGCGCTCCATGCAGAAGAACGAGGCAGGGCCAATCTGAAGGCCCTCATTGATCTTTCTTCCGCCACTGCCCTTCCCGGCCGTCATACGGCGCAGGTCGTGGTCTCCGGAAATGACGAAAAAGCGCTGACGCTCAAGCGCTATTCCGATCTGATTGATGCGCCCCTCTGGCGGGAAGTCTTCATGCGGCTCGCCCGGGACTGCGGCATTGAATGCGTCGAAACGCGGCTCGCCGACACCATGGGCGCGCGCGCCCTCTTTGCCGACCGCGCCGACCGCAATGAAGGCAGAAAGCGCTTTACGCTCTCAGCGCGCACCCTGTCGCCCGAAAGATCCGTTTCCTATCTCGGCATTGCCGACATTCTCAACCGGGAGGGGGCGGCGCCCAGGCTTGATCTTCCGCAGGTCTGGCGGCGCATGGTCTTCTCGCTTCTCACGGGCGCGGAGGACCGAGGCGAAAAATGGCTCTTCTACCGTACGGATTTAGGGTGGCGTCTTGCGAAAACGCATGGATTTTCGCCTGCCTCGGGCGCAGCGCGCATGATGACCGTTGACGGACGGCGGCCTCTCGCGTCGCTCGATGATGCAATCCGCCTCGCGCCCTACTTTGCCATGACGCTTGCCGACGCCAAGGCGGGCGCCCAGGAAATGCGCCGTGTGCTCTCCTTCTGGGAAGACCGGGCGCTCGAGCTCGGCGCCGATGCGGCGGAAGCCGAGCTGCTGGCTCCGGGCTTTGAAGCCTATTGATGCCTGGGAGCCCCAACCCCGAAAAGCAGGCGCCCGGAATCCTCATTAAGGAACTCCGGGCGCCTCTTTAATAGAGAGCGGTCGAATAGTTATTCGTCATCGCGCTTCGCCGCGCGGAAGTCGAGCTCCATGTCGTACCAGACGGCGCCGCCGTGGACGGACTTAGAAATGCCGCAGTTGACGAACCCGAAGCCCGAATAGAAATCAATGAGGTGCTTCTTGCAGGTGAGGATCACGCCGTCGCGCCCTTCCTGACGGGCCTTTTCAATAAAGGCGCGCATCAATGCGGAGGCGTAGCCCTGATGCTGCTCCTCGGGGATGACGGCAAGGCCGAAGATCGACTGCCAGTGGCCGTCGGGGTTATGCATCTTCGCGTCGGCAAACATCTCGTCGCAGATCGTGCGGTTGTCCGTCACCATGCCGTCGATCAGGCCGACGGGACGATCGTCCTTCATCAGAATGAGAAAGCAGTCGGAAAAAGCGTTGAGACGTTCGACGAAGCGCTCCCTGCTCGCCCTTTCCGCAGGCGGAAAGCACTTCGCTTCGATCTCAGTAACAATGTCGACATCGGCCGGCGAAGCCGCACGGATGGAAAGCATGTAAACCCCTCTTTAAACCTGACGTCTTCCTGGAGTCCCGGAAACCAATGCCCGGGGATGAAGGAAGCGCGTGAGGCATCATCTTAACGTAGCCTTATCTCCCGATGCCGATCCCCAGGTCGTCTATTTGGCTTTTTCACCACGCATCGCCTTCTTTTTCGAATTCCCCTTCATTTGGACCGGCCGATCTCCTTTCCCCGAAGCGGGCCATCCGGAGGAAGCCCGCTAAAATTTCCCTGAGCCTCTCACTTTCCCACTCTTTGGTTCCAACCATGAAAGCCCTGCGAATTGCCTTTGTCCTCGTTCTCATTGCACTCCTGGCGGGAGCCGCCTGGTGGCTGAGGAACCATGAGGACAAGGCCCCGCTCACGCGCGCATGGGGGAACGTCGATACGCGTCAGATTTCGCTCGCCTTTGAGGCATCTGGCCGCATTCTGGAGCTTGGCCCTCAGGAGGGAGCTCCGGTGAAGGCGGGAGAGATCATCGGGAAGCTCGATACCGAAGCCCTCAGAATTGAGCGCGACCGGGCTCAGGCAGAGCTTGAGCGCGCCGAAGCGCAGGCCTCTCTCTCGCGCGAAGGCTACCGGGCCGAGGACATCGAGGCGCAGCGCGCGCAAACGCTCGCCCTCCAGTCCCGTCTCGAGCTCGCCCGCCGCACCTACGTCCGCCAGAAGGAACTCGCCCGGGCGAACGTCTCGAGCCGGCAGAACCTCGATGATGCGGAGATGTCCCTCGAAGCCGCCCGCCGCGAACTGAAGGCTTCCGAAGCGCAGCTCCATGCGCTTGAATCCGGACTTCGCCCGCAGGAAGTCGCCTCGGCTGAAGCGGCGGCAAAGTCCGCCCGCGCCGCCGTCGCCTCGCTCGATTATCAGATTGAGAAGGCCTCCGTCCTCAAAGCCCCGGCAGAGGGCATCATCCGCACGCGTCTGGCTGAGCCCGGCGACATGGCGTCTCCCTCGAGAACGATCTATCAGCTCTCCATCGTTTCGCCCAAGTGGATCCGGACGTACGTCACGGAAAATCAGCTCGGCCTAGTTAAGGAAGGCGCTCAAGCCCTCATTTCCACCGACACGATCGGGTCCGTCAATGCGCGCGTGAGCTGGATCTCGAGCACCGCGGAGTTCACGCCCAAAACGGTGCAGACGGCGGAACTGCGCACCGCGCTCGTTTACGAAGTCCGTCTTGAAGCGGCCGATCCGGAGAACCGCCTGCGCCTCGGCCAGCCCGTCACGGTCGACTTCATTCCCGGGAAATGAAGCAGAGGATGACTGACGCCCGTTCACTTCCCGTCGAAATCAGGAACCTCAGAAAAACCTTCCGGGGTCCTGACGGGAACCCTTTTGCCGCCGTCGACAATCTCTCAGTCGTTTTGCCTGAGCCCGGCGCCATCGTGAGCCTCATCGGCCCGGACGGCGCAGGAAAGACGACGCTTCTGAGGCTCCTTGCCGGAATCCTCACGCCGGACGACGGCGAGATTTCGCTTTTCGGCAAAAAGCCCGACACCGATGATCCGGACTTCGTCGCCATGCTCGGCTTCATGCCGCAGCGCTTCGGGCTCTACGAAGAGCTTTCCGTCTGGGAAAACTTCCGGATTTTCGGGGCCCTCCGCGGCATCCGCGGAAAAGCGCTCGAGGCGCGGTTTCGGGACCTCATGACGCTCTCGGGGCTCAGGGGCTTCGAATCCCGCGAGGCCGGAAAGCTCTCGGGCGGCATGAAGCAGAAGCTCGGGCTCTCGTGCTCGCTTCTCGCGGAACCGAAGCTCCTCCTTCTCGACGAACCGACCGTGGGCGTTGATCCCCTCTCGCGCCGCGAACTCTGGCGCATTCTCCGGGACATGCGGGACCGCACCGGAATGACGGTGCTCGTCTCCACGGCGTATCTCGATGAGGCGGAGGCCGCCGACCGCACGATCCTCATTTCGTCTGGGCGCCTCATCGCGGAGGGCGACCCGAAGGCGCTCGCGCGGGAAACTCAGGGCCGGACCTGGCTCGCACGGGCCGGAGACGAACGCCAAACACTCCCGCTCGCCCGAACGCTCATGCGGGAAGTCCGGGCTGCGGACCCCAGAGCCCCCTGGCTTGATGCCGTCCCGCACGGCGACGCCGTCAACCTGCTTGCTCCGGAAGACGCCGTTGATGCGCCCCGGGCACTCCCGGACGACGCACCGCTCTCTTCCAGAACGCCCGCCCTCGAAGACGCCTACTGCGCGCTCACCTTCCCGATTGCCGCCAAAACCGACGCGCTCCGGATTCTCCCGCCCGCCTATTCGGTTGAGGAGCCGGACGCGGTAGTCGCGAGAAACATCTCCCGCCGGTTCGGGAGCTTCACGGCGGTCGAGGACACGAGCTTTTCCGTGAAGAAGGGCGAGATCTTCGGGCTCCTCGGCCCCAACGGGGCCGGGAAGACCACGACCTTCCGCATGCTCTGCGGGCTTCTGCCGGCCTCGGGCGGCACCATTTCCGTCGCGGGCTGCGACCTGAGGACGGCAAGGAGCGCTGCTCGCGCCAAGGTAGGCTACGTCGCGCAGAAGTTTTCGCTCTACGCGCAGCTCTCCGCCCGTCAGAATCTGGAATATTTCGGCGCCTGCTTCGGCGTCGCCGGCCGGACGCTTGAAGACCGGATCGAGGAGCTCACGGCGGGAAGCGACCTCTGCAGCCGGCTCGAGTCCATCACGCGGGAGCTCCCTCTCGGAGCGAAGCGCGAACTCGCGCTCGCCTGTGCCCTGATTCACCGCCCGGCCATTCTTTTCCTCGATGAGGCAACGTCAGGCGCCGACATCGCCGCCCGGCGCGCCTTCTGGCGGCGGATCGTCGGCCTCGCGGAAGCGGGCACCACCGTCATCGTCACGACGCACTTTCTGGAAGAAGCCGAATACTGCGACCGCTTTCTCATTCAGGATGCGGGCCGGGTGCTTACGCTCGGAACCCCATCGGAAGTCCGGAAGGAAACCGGGGCATCGAGCATTGAGGAAGCCTTCATCTCCATCGTAACCCGGGCGCGCAAGAACCGCGTCAACTCGGAGATTCAGTCATGACGCATGCGCAAGGCTTTTCCCCGGTGCGGTTCATGACGCTTCTCATGAAGGAATTCAGGCAGATGGTCTGCGACCCGGCGACCATCTTTCTCGGCACCATCCTCCCCGTCATTCTGATTCTTCTTTTCGGCTGGGGCCTCTCGATGGACCTCACCCGGGTCCCTGCGGCCGTCGTCGAAGGCGAAGCGACGCCCCTCGCGCGGGCGCTCACTCAGGAATTCGTCGGGAGCCGTTACTTCGACATCACGACGCTCAGAAACAGAACGGAAGCCGAGGCGCTCCTTTCCGCGCGCCGGATCGAGGCGATCATCGACATTCCGCAGGGTTTTGAGCGCGACGTTTCCCGCGGGAACGGCACGATCGGCCTCACGATCCACGGCGTCGATGCGAGCGCCGCAACGATCATCCGCACCTACGCCAAGGCTGCGGTCGCGCTTCTTCAGGAAAAGATTGCGCTCCGCGAGGACGGCGCCGCCATGACGGGCGTGAGCGGCACGGGTTCAGCAGGCGGCGTCATGATGCTTTCTCGCTCCTGGTTCAACGAAGCCAATACCTCCGCCTGGTACCTCGTTCCCGGCCTCTCCATCGTCGTCCTTACGCTGTCGGCGAGCTTCCTCGGAAGCATCGTCATCGCCCGCGAATGGGAGCGGGGAACGATGGAGACGCTCTCGATCACCCCCGCGACCTCTCTTGAGATCGTGCTCTCGAAGTTCCTCGCGAACTACGCCCTGATTACCGTTGGAAGCCTTCTCACCTTCCTCACGGCCGTCTTCATTTTCGATGCCCCCGTGCGCGGGAGTCTCTTTCTCCTCGCGCTCACGATGCTCTTTTACACCGCCTGGGCCGTGAGCTTCGGACTTTTCCTCTCCGCCTTTCTGAAGAGTCAGTTCGTCGCGATCCAGCTCGCCGTGATCGGAAGCTACCTCCCGTCTCTCATTCTCTCCGGGTATCTCTTCGACCTTCGGAGCGTCCCCGCCTTTATTTCGGCGGTCGGCCACATGATGCCCCCCACCTACGCAATCGAGTCCGTGAAGATTCTCTATCTCTCGGGAGGGCCCGAGCACATCGTGCTCTCAAACCTCGCCGTCCTCGCCGCCTGGGTGGTCCTCTTCCTTGCCCTCGCGCTCGCCGCGACCAGGAAGCGCCTTGACTGACGGATGGAGAAGCCCGAAATGTCCAGCACTTCCTTCCGCGCCTTCCTTGCCGGGCTCAGAGCCTCGCTTCTGAGGCTCCGCGCGCTCGCCCGCAAGGAGCTCATCACGCTCCTGCGCGACCCCGGAATGCGCCGGATCCTCGTCGTTCCCATCATTGCGCAGTCGATTCTCTTCGGCTACGGCGCGACCTTCAATCTCGAGGAAGCACCCTACGTCATTTACGACGCGTCGCAAAGCCCGGCGAGCGAACGCGTGATCCGGAAAATTGAAGCGAACCGCATCTTCGTGCGCGCGGGGTCCCCGCAGTCCTACGAGGCTTTCGAGAAGGCCGTGAACGACGGCGACGCGCTGATCGGCCTCTATTTCCCCGACGACTTCGCGAAGAAGCTCGCCCGGGACGAACCCGCGGAAATCTTCGTCGCCGCCGACGCGCGAAACACCACCACCGCCAATGTGGCGACGGGCTACGTCTCGGCGATCATCGAGTCCATCGCCCGCGAGGACGGCACCGCGGGCCCCGTCGAGGTGCGCGAACGCTACCGCTACAACGAAAACGGCATTACCCGCTACAACATCATGACGGGCCTCATTCTCGGTCTTGCCATGATTCAGGTGATGCTCCTCGCCGGGCTTTCGATCTCGCGCGAGCGCGAGGAAGGGTCCTTCGACATGATGCTGATGACGCCGCTCTCGCCCGTGGAAATCTTCATCGGCAAGGCCGCCGCCCCCATTCTCATCGGGATCTTCCAGAGCTTTCTGATTTTCGCCGTCTGCCGCTGGTGGTTCGAGATCCCCTTTGCCGGGTCGCTTCCGCTCCTCTTCTTCGTGGTGGCGCTCTTCTCAACGAGCATCGTGGGGCTTGCGCTTGCGATCTCCGCCTGGGCGAAGACCCTGCAGCAGTCGGTGGTCCTCTCCTTCATTCTGCTTCTTCCCTCGCTCGTCCTCTCGGGCCTCATGACGCCGGTAGCGGCGATGCCCGAATGGATGCAGACCCTCACCATCCTCAACCCCGTCCGCTACGGGATCCTCACGATCCGCATGATCTACTTTGAGAATGCCGGGATGAACGACATCCTCCCCTACCTCTGGCCGCTCGCCGTGATTTCGGCCGTTACCATCCCGGGCGCCGCCTGGCTCTTCAGAAACAAGGTCGTCTGAAGTTTTTTAGGTCCAAAAGAGAAAAAGCCGCAACGCCCTTAATGAGGCTGCGGCTTTTCCTATTTTCTTATCGTCCCGGGTAGCCGGAAGCGGATTCCGTGACGATGTCGCCCTTCAGAAGCTTTCAGGCGGAAAAGGCGGCGGAGGAAGCTCCTGCTTTTTCAACCCTCACTGCGCACACCTTGTATTCCGGCGTGGAGCAGATGTTGTCGAGCGCGGCCTTCGTGAGCCAGTTGCAGTTGCCGTCCTGGAAGTGGAAGGGCATCCAGGTCTCGCCCGCATTGGTCTTCCCGGAGACGTGCGCCACCGATTCGATCCTGCCGCGGCGGGAGCTCACGACGACGCGGTCGCCGTCGGCAATGCCGAGGTTCGCCGCATCCTTCGTGTTGATTTCAATGAAGGAGTGGCCCGAGATCTCGTTGATGCCCTCGGTCTTGTCCGTCATCGCGCAGGCGTTGTAGTGGTAGAGCACGCGCCCCGTCGTCAACATGAGCGGATAGTCGGCGTCGGGGAGTTCGCTCGATTCGCGGTAGGCCGCGGTCGAATAGCGGCCAAGCCCGCGCGTGAACTTCCCGACATGGAGGATGGGCGTTCCCGGATGGTCCTTCCCGGTGCAGGGCCACTGCAGACCCTGACCGTTCACCTCGGGACTGTCGAGACGCGCGTGGCTGATGCCCGCGAAGGACGGCGTCACCGAGGCGATTTCGTCCATGATCTCTGCAGGCGTCAGGCGCGGCTGCGGATATCCCATGCGGTTCATGATGTCCGTGAAGATGTCCGTGTCGGCCCGGGTGCCTTCGATCGTCACCGCACGGCGAATGCGCTGCACGCGGCGCTCGGTGTTGCTGAAGGTGCCCTCTTTTTCCGCATAGCTTCTGCCAGGCAGCACGACGTCGGCGTACTTCGCCGTTTCCGTGAGGAAGAGGTCGTCCACCACGAGGAAGTCGAGGTTCTTGAGCGCCTTGATGACGTGATGCGTGTCGGGGTCCGTGCGCACCGGATCCTCGCCGAAGATGAAAAGGCCCTTCACGGCGCCTTCAATCATCTTCGGGAAGCAGTCCGTGGCGTAAAGGCCCTTGAAGCGCGGAAGCTCCGTGCCCCAGGCCTTTTCGAACTTCTCGACGATGCCGGGCTGAGCAATCTTCTGGTAGCCCGTCATGTCGCCCGGGGACGCGCCCATGTCGCAGGCGCCCTGAACGTTGTTCTGGCCGCGAAGCGGGTTGATGCCGCAGCCCGGACGCCCGTACTTCCCCGTCACCATGGCCATGTTGGAGAGCGCCATCACGCCTTCGGTGCCGGACGAATGTTCGGTGACGCCGAGGCAGTAGACGATCGCCGCGCGCTTCGCTTCGCCGTACATGCGCGCCGCCGCGATCAGGTCGCGCGGGTCGATGCGGCAGATTTCTGCGACGCGCTCGGGCGTATAGGCCTCGACCATCGCCTTCAGGTCCTCAAAACCTTCGGTGCGCGTGCGGATGAATTCCTGATCAATGAGGCCGTCATGAATAAGCTGACGGACGATGCCGTTCGCGAAGGCGACGTTCGTGCCCGGACGGAGCTTCAGATGAATCTGCGCAGACTGAGCGAGCCCGATGTCGCGGGGATCCACCACGATGAGCTTCAGGCCCCGGCGGATTGCCGCGCGGAGCTGCATGCCGATCACCGGATGCGCTTCCTCGGGGTTCGAGCCCACAAGCACCACAACCTCGGCGTTTTCGCAGATGTCCGAAATCGGATTCGTCATGGCGCCCGAGCCGAGCGTTCTCTGAAGGCCCGCCACGGAGGGACCGTGGCAGACGCGCGCGCAGTTGTCGACGTTGTTGGTCTTGAAGACCGTGCGCGCCATCTTCTGGAGCATGTAGATGTCTTCGTTCGCGGAACGCGCGCAGGCAAAGGCTGCGAGCGCTTCCCCCCCGAACTTGTCGCGGAGTTCCGTGAACTTCTTCGCGACGAGATCAAGCGCCTCGTCCCAGGAAGCGGGTTCAAGCTCGCCCGTGACGGAGGAGCGGATGAGGGGCGTCGTCAAACGGCGGTCCGACTGCACGAAGTCGAAGCTTGCCGAACGTCCCTTCACGCAGAGGAGTCCGTGGTTCGAGGGACCGTCCGCCGCTTCCGTATCGACGATGCGGCCGTCCTTCACGATCAGATCGTACTGGCAACCCGTCGCGCAGTGCGGACACGTCGTGCGGACCTTCTTGATTTCCCACGAGCGGTAGGCGCGGCGGCGCTTCATCGTGATGGCGCCCGTCGGGCAGGCCGCGGCGCAGGTGCCGCAGGATTCGCAGTTCGTGCTCTTCCAGTCCCTGCCGAAGGGCGCGAGGATCGTCGTGCGAAGGCCCGCCTTGCCGGAGACCAGGGTGTGGTTCCCGGCAGCGTTGTTGCACGCGCCCACGCAGCGCTGGCAGCGGATGCAGAGCGACGGATTGAAGGCGATGAAGGGGTTGCTGTCGAGGATTTCGCCCGATGCCGGCGTAATTTTGAAGGGCGACGTTTCGACGCCGAGTTCGCGGCAGCGGTCCTGAAGCTCGCAGCTTCCGTTCTTCGTGCAGCTGAAGCAGTACTGGGTGCTGTTCAAGCCGTGCTCGGCGATGATGAGCTGAAGCGCCGTGCGGCGAGCCCGATCGATCGCTTCAGAACGGGTCTTCACGACCATGCCGGGGTGCGCGAGCGTATTGCAGGAGGAGACGAGCCCGCTCACGCCTTCGACCTCCACCACGCAGAGGCGGCAGGAGCCGATATTGCTCACGTTCTTCAGGTAGCAGAGGGTCGGGATGTGAATGCCGGCGGAACGCGCCGCATCAAGAAGCGTTGCGCCCTCTTCGACCGCGATCGTGCGGCCGTCCATCGTAATCTCAAACATACTGAATCCTCCCGCCCACGGCAGCACCCGCGCCGAAGCAGTCGCAGCGCAGGCAGCGGCTGCATTCCTGAACGGCTTCTTCCCTGCTCATCCCGAGCTCGACGTCCCTGAAGTCGCGCTTGCGGAACTTCACCGGACGCTCATTGATGTTGACGCGCCCCATCGGGGTGCGGTTGTTGGCCTTCGGAGCCGGCGCCGTGACGCCGCAGTCGAGAATGTGGTGGTAGCCGAGCATCTCGTCGATGTTGCGCGCAGCGGCCTTGCCGGCGCCCACGGCGCGGATGACGGTGGTCGGTCCGCTCTGGCAGTCTCCGCCCGCGTAGACGTTGGGGAGACCCGGAACCTGAAGGAACTCGTCCGTAACGAAGGCGCCCCATTTGACAGGCATGCCGAATTCCTCAAAGGGCTTCGTGACGACGTCCTGACCGACGGCGGCAATGATGAGGTCGGCTTCGAGGCGTTCCGTTTCCTTGTCGGCTTTGGCGACCCCCGGACGACCGCGCGAGTATGCGCCGATCTTCTGGGGCTGCATGATGAGCGCCCTGCAGCATCCGTTTTCGTCGGCTTCAACGGAAACCGGGGCTTCGAGCGTCAGCATTTCGACGCCTTCGGCGATCGCCGCGTGAATTTCTTCCTTCAATGCCGTCATGTCGTCGATGCGGCGGCGGTAGACGAGATTCACTTCGTCCGCGCCCGCGCGCACGGCCGTGCGCACGCAGTCCATCGCAACGTTGCCGCCGCCGATCACGGCGATCTTCTTCCCGCGGTAGTCGGGATAGACGTCGTCGCCGATCGCGCGGAGCATTTCAACCGCCGAGATGACGCCCTTAGAATCCATGCCGGGGAGCTTCAGGCCCTTCGCCGCATGCGCGCCGATCGCCACATAGACCGCGTCGCACTCCTTCGAGAGAGTCTTCATCTCCTCCGTGCCGATCGAGGCGTTCGTGACGACTTCAATGTCGCCCGCCGAAAGAATGGCGCGGATGTCCTCGTCGAGGCGCTCGCGCGGGAAGCGGTAGGCGGGGATGCCGTAGCGCATCATGCCGCCCAGCTTGTCGCGGGCTTCAAAGACCTTCACCTTGTGGCCCATGAGGGCGAGATAGTAGGCGCAGGTGAGCCCGGAGGGGCCGGCCCCGATCACGGCGATGGTACGGCCCGTGGGAGGGAGCGCCTTCGGGACCGGAACCGTGTCGGCAGCAGCGCCGTCGACTGCATACTTCTTGATGCCGCGGATGTTGATGGGCGCATCAATGAGGGTCCTGCGGCAGCGCTTTTCGCAGGGATGTTCGCAAACAAACCCGCAGGCCGTCGGGAACGGATTGTCCTTGCGGATCAGCGCGACGGCTTCGGCAAAACGCCCTTCGCCCGCGAGCGCAATGTAGCCCGGCACATCCACGTGCGCGGGGCAGAAAGTTTCGCAGGGAACGGACTGGGAAATCCCCTTCTGGCACGCATGCGCCTCGATGTGGCTCCGGAATTCGTCGGAGAAGCGCTCGATGCCGTCGAGCACCGCCTGAGCGGCGTCCCAGCCGATCGCGCAGTCGGAGCCGTCGCGGATCACTTCGGCGAGCGACTTAAGCGCCTCGAGGTCGTCGGGCTCCGCCTTGCAGGAGGCGATGCGGCGAAGGATTTCCGCGAGCTGCGGCAATCCGTCGCGGCAGGGCACGCACTTGCCGCAGGTCTGAAGGAGCGAGGCGTCGAGTTGACTGAGGAGCAGCGTTACGGCGCACTGCCCCGGAGGCGTGGCTTCAATGCGGCGCATGAAACCCTGCATGGTCTCCTCATTGCGCGCATCAGTCACGGCTGGCGGACGGACGGATAGACGTGTCATTTTCTTTTTCTTGGCGTTTTGCTCTCCGCATGCGGGCTGAGGACTTCTCTCACGAAGTCATCGCCAGTACGGGAAGCATTGGTGGGTCTTGATTATTGGTGTTATCCCTAGCGATTTCATGTCCGCTGATTCTAGCGTTTTCCCTTCCGCTACTGAAGAGGTATTCAAGACTCTGCGCGCGATCATTTGAAAAAAATCCCCGGCGCGCCGCGGAAATTTACATTTCATTTTCATCCGCATTTCGTTTACAGATATCGCCTGAGCCTCAGGGATCTGCAAAGTTTTTCATGGGCTGAAGGACTGCCTGATTCAGCATTAATGCGTCACAAACAGACGCTAATTAAATGTACCGCAATTGGCGGAGCTTACTGATTGGATAGGTCCTGCCTTATCGGCACGGTAGAAATTTCGCAATAGCGTGAGCGGCATCGGGGCGGTACTGATCTGCCCGGCTCGACCGCCTGCCTGAGACCCGCCGCATCGAAGAGGAGGACACTCTGGAGGCCGGGCTTGAGTTACCGGGATTCAGAGGAGCGCCGCCATATAGTAGGGAAAGAATTGAACGCCATCCTCTATTTTCGTTTCGCCATGATGGAGAACGATCGGCGCATCAATATGCTTCCCATAGATTTCCTTGAAGCGAAGCAGCGACTTGATGGATGACGACGACGAAGACTTCACTTCGATCGGAACGATTTTTTTACCCTTCCGGATCAAAAAATCAATTTCAATTTCCGTCTTCCTCGTCTTCTCATTCCGGCGAGCATAGAAGAACGGCCGATGCCCGTTCGCCTTGAGGCACTGAGCGACGATGTTTTCAAGAAGCATGCCTTCATTGACGCCGAGCTGATCCTTGAGAATCGCCTTATAGAGATCATTCTCAAGAAACGGCCGGTCGGAAAAGGCGAGCGACACGAGAAGCCCGGTATCCATCATGTAGCACTTGAAGCCCGGATCCGAAATGCTCAATTGAAATGCCGCACTCGGGTCATCCACCTTGCTCGCGATGTTGACGATCATCGCCTCATCGAGCCAGCGGATTGGCCCGCGATACTCCCGCATGCGCGCCTGACCGTCGATATGCGAAAGAACATAGCGCTTGTCGTGCTGCGAGAGCTCCGAAGGAATCCGGTCGAAGAAATTAGTCACATAGAGAGAACTCTCTTCGTTCTGCTCCTGCATGTCGTTCTTGTAGAGCGTCAGGATCTGCTGCTTCACGAAATCGGCCGCGGCGTAATCTTTGCCCTGCAGGAAGGCGGTAACAACCTGCGGCATGCCGCCCACGAGCATGTACTCCCGGAACGACTTCAGAATGACCTGATGAAGCGCTCCCATGGGCTTTCTTTTCCCGAAATAATCCCTGAGGACCGGAAAAGTCATCCGGTCGTCCTGCGCCCAAAGGAATTCCTCAAAATCCATCGGCAGAACTTCGAGCGTGTATTCCTCCGAAGGGATAAGAATATCCTTGCTTTTCTTGGTAATTCCCGCTAAAGACCCCGTCTCAAGATAATCGTAGCGCCCGTCTTCCAGGAGCGTCTTCAATGCCTGCCGCGCCGGTGGAAAGAGCTGAATTTCATCGAGGATGATGAGCGACTTCCCGGGAAAAAGCTGCGTGCGGTATTCGAGCTGCAGCTGCATGAAAAACGTATCGAGATCGCGCAGGCTCTCGACGAAGAGATTTCTGATCGAGGCGTCGGCATTATCGAAACGGATGAGGATGTAAGAGTCGTACGCTTCCCGCCCGAGCTTTTCCGCGAGCGTCGTTTTCCCAACGCGCCGAGCGCCCTTGAGAAAAAGCGCGTACTTTGGCGCGAACGCTTCCTTCCAGCGAAGCATCTCCGAATAGATTTTTCTCTCAAACATCCGTTCCACCTGTCCTGAGGAAAGTACCTGTCTCAAGCGCTAACGTTGACTGCAGAACATCGACAATTAATATCCTGAAATATCAATTAACTCACGTTTGCGCCATATTTTTTATGCTATTTTTCCACAATTGCGCCACCATTTTACAGGCCATTTTCCACAATTGCGCACACTTTGCTCGTCAGGAAAGCGGAAGCCGCATCTCGCCAACTCATGCGGCTGCTGGTCTGGAAAAGCTGAGGCCTCGTCAGCCTTCACGATTTTCAGCGGCCTTGCGGGCGAACCCAGCTATGAGCTCAATCATCCGCGGCATTTCGAGCTCACGCGAAATGAGATGGATCCCGTACCGGAAGCCTGATTCCGGAAGCGCCTCGACTTGCATGCGACTCCTTGCCGCCGGGTGCTGGAGGAAGACGGAGGAAACGACGATGTCCCTGTAACGGAAGGTGCAACTACGGCTTTTTCCAAACATCAAATTCATCGATGTTACGATTTTGATATCACAGTTCAAGCTTTCTGAGGCTTCTGCCCATGCGCAATCTCCCGCTCGGCATTTCCGATTTTTCGACCATCCGCAACCCGGCCCGCAACTATATATATGTCGACAAGACGGCGCAGATTGCAGAGATGGTGCGGATGTTTCCTGCGGTCTTCATCGCCCGTCCGCGCCGTTTCGGGAAGTCCCTCCTCTCCTCAACGCTTCGAGATCTTTTCGGCAAGGGCATCGAATGCTTTGAAGGTCTGGACATTGCTAAGACCTGGACAGACACCACGTATAAAGTCGTGAGTCTGGATTTCTCTGCCGTCAGGGATGTCGAGACGCTGGAGGATTTTTTACTCGCCTTCGATCTGCACCTTCAGGGACGTCTGCGCGCCGCAGGAATCGAAACCTCGCCAGATGTGTCGCGCTTCCCGCTTGAGCGCTGGGAGACAGCGCTATTGACGTTGCCGAACAGCTCGCTCGTGCTTCTCATCGACGAATACGATGCGCCGCTCACCGAATGTCTGCATTTGCCGAAACGGTTCGAGCAGTATCGCAGAGTCATCGCATCCTTCTTTGCAAGAACAAAGTCGCTCTCCGGGGCCCTTCGGTTCTTATGCGTCACCGGTGTCATGAAGTTCAAGCAAAACGTGCTGACTCCGAGCTTCAATGCCTTGACGGATCTGTCAATGATGCCTCAGTACGGATCTCTTCTCGGCTTCACGGAAGATGAACTCCGGGCATATTTTTCACCCTGGCTCGAGCGGGCATCCGACCTCTGCGGCATGTCACACGACCAACTCATTAGTCGAATGCGCCGCGAGTACGGCGGATTCTCATTCGATGAAAGGGCTTCAACTCATGTCTTTGCACCCTGGTCGATTTTGCGGTTCCTTACTTATCCGCAAAACGGCTTCCAGCACTATTGGTTCGATCCCTGCGGCACGACTGCGATTGTTCGCAACTTCCTAAAAGTTCGGGGCCTGTTGGATCCTGCGCATTACGACGAGCCGGTGGAAGAGGATCTTGCAGCCATATCCGGTGCCGATCATATTCTGGAGCTCCAGCCAACCTCTGTCCTTGTTCATACGGGCTATCTGACCATCAAAAAGGCAACCGGCGACGGTGCCGTCATGCTCGGCTATCCGAACGAAGAGGTGCGGGAGGCGATGGGTCAACTGCTTTGCACGTCCTTCTGGCCGGCCGTGAATGCTCGTACTACCTTGAGCAATGCGTTCTTCGAAGCAATCGACTCGAAGGACAGCCATCAGGTGATGCTGGCTCTGAATGCCATCGTGCACCAGCTTGACTACAAGGATTTCTCCCTGACGAGCGAATGCGCCGTTCGCCAGCTGATTCACATTTTCTGCCTGGGTGCCGGTGTGAACGCCAAGATCGAGCTGCACTCTCCTCGCGGCCGGAGCGATCTGGAGTTTTCGCGGAAAAAGTTCGATGTTGTCTTCGAGTTCAAGCACGTCAAAAAAGCGGCGCAGGCGCCTGACGCCCTCGCCCAGGCGCTTGAGCAGATTCAGACGCGCAACTACGGCGCTCAATTGCCAGGGCATGAACTGCTCCGTTTCGGCATTGTCTTTGCCGAAGACGAGCGCAAGTTCTGCGAGATTGGGCAAGCCTGACGAAGCGATGGCGTCGGACAGGTTGAAGCCGGCCGACATTCTTCCGATTGATGATTTGCCTGGCTGGACTTCTCCTGTCCGTTGCTCTGTTCGTGTCTGCTCTTACCCGCCGGGCCTTTCGAAAAGACCTTGGGAAAGCACACCGGAGCATTCCAGAAGATCACTTAATCATCCTCTCCTCCTGTCTATAGGAGAGCCTGAGCACCAGTCGCCAGAGTCTACTGCCAAACACCATCCATTAATATCCTTAAATATCAACTATTTCACATTTGCGCCAGAATTCCTCATTAGACCAAGCGGGATCAGCGCTTCTCCGCCGTCCGCCAACGGAGGCGACCGCCAGCATAATCACAGGTGAAGCCTCGTCAGCCTTCACGATTTTCCGCGGCCTTGCGGGCGAAACCGGCTATGCGCTCAATCATCTGCGGCATTTCGCGCTCACGCGAAATGAGATAGATCCCGTGCCGGAAGCCTGATTCCGGAAGCGCCTCGACATGCACGCGGCTCCTTGCTTCCGGATGCTGGAGAAAGACGGATGAAACAACAATGCCCCAGCCGACGCCTTTTTCAACGAGGGAAAGCATAGTAGCGTTGTTGTCGACTTCAATCCTCTGGGGGAACTCGAACCCGAGCGTGCTCATAAAGCTTTCGTTGAGTCTGCCGCCCCCGCCCTCGCGAACGAAGCGGATGAAGGGAAGTCCGCAGAATCTCAGGTCGTTCCAGGACCAGCCGTCTGCATGCTTCTGCGCCATGGATTCCGGCATGACGATTACCGCCTCGTCTTCAAAAATGAGCGTTCTCGAAACGCCCTGAACCTCCGCAAAGGAGCCTGTCACGAAAGCGCAGTCGATTTCTCTTCTGGCGAGACTTTCAAGGAGTTGCGGCGAAGTGCCGGTGAGCGCGGTAATGCCGGAAGCATAGGGAAGGAGTTCCCGGATGAGTTCAGGAAGAAGCCAGTTGGTGAGGAGATCAATGGCGCCGATTCTCAGGAGCGGCTTGATGTAGGAGCGCTGCTGGAGCTCCCGTGCGGCCGCCTGAAGCCGCTCCCTGCACTCGAGCGCCTCGCGGCGCAGAACAATCGCCTCCTCGGTGAGCGCCATAGGTCTTCGCGTGCGGTCAAAGAGCTCCATGCCGAGAGAGCGCTCAAGCTTCTGAATCTGCTTCGTGACGGCGGATTGCGTGAGTCCGAGCTTCGCCGCAGCTGCCGAAAAGCCGCCTTCATCAGCGGCCGCAAGAAAGATTTCGATTTCGCGCGAATAGAGCGCAAAGGGAAGATTTTCCATAACCCAACTCCGGCAATACCCGGATGCTTTATTCCTCATGGGAATACTTTACAGGAGCTACGGCAATAACATTTGTGTGGGGAAAGGTCGTCTTGAAAAAATAAGCCTCACTACCCAATCCATCCTCGAGGAGCGCAGTCATGTCTTTTTCCATCATTGCCGAAGCGCTTGATCTGCTCGACGACCCGCAGGCGAACGGCGCCCGGACGGCCGGGTTTCTGAAGAAATACGGAGCAGAGAACATCACTCTCCAAACCTGCCGCGGCGAAAAAGGCAGCACCGACTTCATCCGCGTCCTGATTCCGGGAAAAAACGGCAAATCCTCGGGCGGCAAAGCGCCGACTCTCGGCGTTGTCGGACGCCTCGGCGGAATCGGCGCCCGTCCGGACCGTCTCGGCTTCACCTCTGACGGCGACGGCGCGCTATCGGCCGTCGCTATTGCGGCAAAGCTTGCCCGCATGCATTCGCTCGGCGACATCCTCGAGGGCGACGTCATCGTGACGACCCACATTTGCCCGAATGCGCCGACGCGCCCTCATGATCCCGTGCCGTTCATGGATTCTCCCGTCACAAGTGCTGAATGCAATGCGCATGAGGTTGATCCTGCCATGGACGCCGTCATCTCCATCGATACGACAAAAGGAAACCGCATCGTCAACCACCGCGGCATTGCCATTACGCCCACCGTGCGAGACGGCTGGATTCTGCGCGTGAGCGAGGATTTCCTTTCGATTCTCGAAATCACTACTGGAAAGCTCCCTGTTGTGCTCCCGCTGACGCAGCAGGACATCACGCCCTACGGGAACGGCATCTATCACCTCAATTCCATTCTGCAGCCGAGCGTTGCCACCCGCGCGCCCGTGATCGGTCTCGCCATCACTGCGGTGAGCCAGGTGCCGGGCTGCGCCACGGGCGCCACGCACCTTGAAGACATCTCCGACGCCGTGAGCTTTACGCTGGAAGCAGCCAAAGCCTACGTCTCCGGGAAAGCAGAGTTCTGCGATGAAGCGGAATTCGTGCGGCTTCAGAGCCTCTACGGTTCGATGTCCCATCTGCGCACTTTTGGAGAAGAAAAATGACATGGACCATCTGGATGGCCGCGATCGTCACGCTCATCACGATCGCCGCACTACTCAAACGCATTGAAACAAGGCTCGTGCTCTTCACCTCCGGCCTTGTCATGGCGCTTTTATCCGGCGCTCCTCAAGTCGCGCTCAAGGCCTTCATTGCGAACATGACGAACGGAAGCCTCATCACCGCGATCTGTTCGTCGCTCGGCTTCGCCGCCGTCATTGCCATCACGCGATGCGACGTGCATTTCGTGTCGCTCATGGTGAAGCCGCTCGGGAAGCTCGGACTTTTCCTCCTTCCCTTCTGCATGCTCATTGCTTCCTGCGTAGCCGTGGCGATCCCGTCGGCTGCCGGATGCGCGGCGGCGCTCGGGCCCACCATGATTCCGCTCATGGTCCGGGCAGGATTCAAGCCCGCCATTGCAGGCGCCGCCATCATCGGCTCCATCATTCCGTCGGCCATGAGCCCGGGATCGAGTCACAACGTCTGGGTTGCCAAAATCGCAAACATCGACGTAATGACGCTCATCGTTGAGTTTGCGCCGAAGATTCTCATCGTCTGCGGCCTCAACATCCTGTTGGTCACCCTGATGATCTTCGTCTTCCGCGACTACCGCAAGCCCGATCCGAATGAAAGCGCGGAAGTTTTCGAAGTCGCTTCGGATGCACGGGGCGAACTGCCGGAAAAGCCCAACGTCCTCTTTGCCATCGCGCCGATTCTTCCGATTGTAGTGCTCCTCCTCGGCGCCACCGTCGTTCCGGCGCTCAAGATGAGCGTCGCTGAGGCCATGATCTGGGGCTCCATCTACACGCTCCTCATCACGCGATCCAACCCTGAGGCGGTGACAAAGGAATTCTTCTCCGGCATGGGCAAGGGCTACGCCAACATCATGGGCATCATCATCGCCGCCGGATGCTTTGCGGGCGGTCTGCGCGCAGCCGGCGTCATCGACGCGCTCATTGAAACGCTCAAGAATTCGCGCGAAATTGCGAGCTACGCCGCCAACTTCGGTCCCTTCCTGATGGGCGTCCTCACAGGGTCGGGCGACGCCGCCGGACACGCCTTCAACCAGGCCGTCACGCCCTACGCCGCGGAATTCGGCATGCGGATTGAACCGCTCGGCATCGTCGCCGCACTATCGGGCGCACTCGGCCGCATGTGCTCGCCGATTGCCGGCGCGACGCTCGTGATCGCCGGCATGACCCGTCTTTCTCCGCTTGAGATCAGCAAGCGCATGGCGATCCCGATGATCATCAACGTCATTCTTCTCGGCTTCATCTTTGAACTCTGAGGTAATCCGCCATGGACCTGAACAAAATCATTCTTTCCGACGAAGCCCGGCAGGAACTCGTGAATGACCGCCGCTGGCTTCATGCACACCCCGAGGAAGGCTGGTGCGAATTTGAAACGACGTGGTTCATCGTGAAGCGTCTGCGCTCGCTCGGACTCGAGGTTCTCGCGGGGGTCGACGTTATAGAGCCCGATGCGGTAATGGGACGCAATGACGCACTCGTTCTTGCGGCTCAGCAGCGGGCGCTCGAACATGGAGTCCCAAAAGAATTCCTTGAGTCGCTCGGCGGCTATACCGGCGCCATGGCGATTCTTCAGACCGGCCGGCCGGGCCCCGTCACGGCGCTTCGCTTTGATATCGATGCCCTGCCGATCGAAGAAACCGACGATCCTCAGCACGAAGCCAATCTGGGGCATTACCGCTCTCAAAACCCCGGGTTCTCCCACGCCTGCGGCCATGACGGGCATGCTGCCATCGGACTTTCGCTCTGCCGGTGGCTCTCAGAAAACCGGGACCGGCTCAAAGGCACCGTCAAAATCCTTTTTCAGCCCGCCGAGGAAGGCGTTCGCGGCGCAGCAGCAATGGCCGCCAGAAGCATTGTCGACGACGTCGATTGGTTTGCGGGCGGCCACATCGGCTGTTCCGCGAAGCTTGGCGACGTAGGCGTCTCTCATTCCGGCTACCTTGCAACGACGAAATTTGATCTCGAATTCTTCGGCCAGTCTGCCGCAGCAGGATCGCCCGAAAAGGGACGAAGCGCACTCATGTGCGCAGCCGCCGCCTGCCTCTCGCTCGGAAGTCTTCCGGGACACAGCCAGGGCATCACGCGCGTGCAGATCGGGAAATTCATCTCAGGCACCGGCCGCAACATCATCGCCGACCATGCATACATGCAGCTCGAGGTTCGGGGCGAAACCACAGAGGTCAACGACTACATGGCAAAGAATGTCGAACAGACCGTCAAGGGCCTCGCCCTCGCCTACGGCGTCGACTATAAGCTCACCCGCATGGGCGAAGCCGTGACCTACCGGGGCGATGAAGAAGCGGTCGCCCTCCTTAAGGACGCGGCGCGCAAGGTGCCGGGCGTTCAATCCGTCGTCGACATGAATGCAAAGATCGGAAGCGAGGACTGCACGATGCTCATACGCCGGGTTCAGGAGCATGGCGGGAAAGCCGCCTTCTGCTACTACGGGTGCAACCACCACGGCCACCATCGCCCGGACTTCTCCATTCAGGATGAGACGTCGCTCCCGATCGGCTGGGGAACCTTTGCGCGCTTCATCGCAGAACTCAACTCGCAGGATTAAGGCCAACATCTCTCCTGCGCGGACTCCCGCTGATTATCTGCCTTCAGCGGGAGTCTCTTCATTATTAAGGGGACTTCCATAAAATAAATGCCTGTAAATTCTGAAAATTTCAGAGTT
>ERZ1034901.131-NODE-131-length-58932-cov-140.609865_pt1 | contig 58932 bp, 54 predicted proteins | sample MGYA00520628_ERZ1034901 | MGnify/ENA primary metagenome ERZ1034901 (study PRJEB33766, sample SAMN09781783) | gut metagenome | biome: gut microbiome | host: Homo sapiens | place: Madagascar | study: EMG produced TPA metagenomics assembly of the PRJNA485056 data...
CGCCGGAGCGGTGCTTAAGCCGTCAGGCGGGAATTGTGCGGTGTTGCCTTAAATTAGTGTCAGTATAACACCCTGCGGGGCAGAAATACAAGTCAAATTTGTTAAAAGTTACACAAAATCCAAAAACGCGAACTCGCTGCCTTACATCTTGTGGTCAGCAAACAGCGGGTCATCCTGCCACAGTACGGTGTGCCCGGCGGCGCGGGTGGCGTTCAGGTCAATGATGCGCTGGTTGCCGGAGCCGCGGAATCGCAGCGAAATATCGTGCTGCGCGGGGATGAATTCGCCGTCCACCAGCACATCGATCAGGCTCAGCATCTCGTCCGTCACTTCGCAGCGGGCGTGGCTGGGCTGCAAAAGTTCGGTTTCGTATACATTGCCGGTGTAGCACCAGATGGTTTTGTGGGGGTACAACACCCGTACTTCGTGCAGGAACGGCACCAGCGCACGCTGGTTTTCCGGCTCAAAGGGTTCGCCGCCCAAAAGGGAAAGCCCATCAATATAATCCGGGGCAAGGCTGCCCAAAATTTCATTGCGCACGGCTTTATCAAAGGGCAGGCCATAACCAAAATCCCAGGCAACGGCGTTAAAACATTCCGGGCAGTGGCGGCGGCAGCCGGAAACAAACAGACTGGTACGCACGCCCGTGCCGTTGGCAATATCACAGTATTTTATGGTTGCGTAGTTCACGCGGGGAGCCTCCTTATAAAATGCAACACTATATCTTGTATAGCGCTGCGGCAAATCATCACAATAGGCAGGTGCCTTGCACCAGTATACCAGCCGTGCCGGGCAAAAGCAAGCGGCCAGGGAACAATAAAATCACATATCATCGCAGCTTTGAAAAAAGTGACTATTTTACCCAAAAAGCCAGCGCTTTTTTCGGCGTTTTGTTTTGAAATCTTTTTGAACGTCCCATCGCGCTATATGACATATATGGATGCTATTGGAAGATTATATACAATATATTGTGGTGTATTGGCTTGACTTTGCCGGGTCGATGCGGTAAGATAAATACGCTCGCCAAAATCATGGAGCGGTTTTGGCGTGGGGGATCAACCCGGCAGCTTTTATTGAGGTAAGGAGATAACAGTTCATGAAGATCATCAAGCGCAACGGCAGCGAGGCCGTTTTCGATATATCCAAAATTATTGCAGCGGTGACCAAAGCCAACAACGTTGTTGCCTCCAACCAGCGCTTGACCAAGGAACAGATCACGGCCATTGCCGACGATGTGGCGCAGGAATGCCAGAGCCGCAACCACGCCATGAACGTGGAGGAGATCCAGGATCTGGTGGAAGACGCCATCATGCAGACCAAAGCGTATGAGGTGGCCCGCAAATATATCACCTACCGCTATGTGCAGAGCCTGCGCCGTACCCATAACACCACCGACGACCGCATTCTGTCCCTCATCGAGTGCAACAATGAGGAAGTCAAGCAGGAAAACGCCAATAAAAACCCGACCGTCAACAGCGTTCAGCGCGATTATATGGCCGGCGAGGTCAGCAAGGACCTGACCATGCGTATGCTGCTGCCTGCCGAGATTGTAAAGGCACATGAGGATGGCATCATTCATTTCCATGATGCTGACTATTACGCCCAACATATGCACAACTGCGACCTGGTCAACCTGGACGACATGCTGCAGAACGGCACGGTTATTTCTGGTACCCTCATCGAAAAACCGCATTCTTTCTCCACGGCCTGCAACATTGCCACCCAGATCATTGCGCAGGTGGCATCCAACCAGTACGGCGGCCAGAGCATCAGCCTGACCCACCTGGCACCGTTTGTGGATATCAGCCGCAAAAAGATCCGCCGCGATACCGAAGCGGAGATGAAGGAACTGGGCATTGATCCCGGTGAAGAAAAGCTCTCCCAGATCGTTGAAGCCCGTCTGCGCGAGGAAATCAAGCGCGGTGTGCAGACCATCCAGTACCAGGTCGTTACCCTGATGACCACCAACGGCCAGGCACCGTTCATCACGGTATTCATGTACCTGAACGAAGCGGGCGAAAACCAGCGCCTGAAATCTGACCTTGCCATTATCGTGGAAGAAATGCTCCGCCAGCGCTACCAGGGTGTTAAGAATGAAAAGGGCGTCTGGATCACCCCCGCATTCCCCAAGCTGATCTATGTGCTGGAAGACGATAATATCCGCGAAGGCACCCCCTATTTCTACCTGACCAAACTGGCCGCCAAATGCACCGCAAAGCGCATGGTGCCGGACTATATCAGCGAAAAGAAGATGAAGGAATACAAGCTGTCTAAGGGTGAGACCGAGGGCAACGGCGATGTATTTACCTGCATGGGCTGCCGCAGCTTTTTGACCCCCGACCGTTCCGGCACTGGCTGGAACAACGTGGCCAACGCCAAGAACTATGTGCCGGGCAAGCCGAAGTACTATGGCCGCTTCAATCAGGGTGTTGTTACCATCAACCTGCCGGATGTGGCCCTGTCCTCCGGCGGTGAGCCGGATAAATTCTGGAAAATTTTTGATGAGCGCCTGGAACTGTGCCACCGCGCCTTGCAGTACCGCCATAACCGCCTTAAGGGTACCCTGTCCGATGCGGCACCCATTCTGTGGCAGTACGGCGCTCTGGCCCGCCTGAAAAAGGGCGAGCCCATTGATAAGCTGCTGTACGGCGGCTACTCCACCATCAGCCTGGGCTATGCGGGCCTGTATGAATGCTGCAAATATATGACCGGCAAGAGCCATACCGATCCCGCCGCAAAGCCCTTTGCCCTGAGTGTGATGCAGCACATGAACGATAAGTGCAACGAGTGGAAAAGCGCTGAAAATATTGATTACTCGCTGTACGGCACCCCGCTGGAATCCACCACCTACAAGTTTGCCAAGTGCCTGCAAAAGCGGTTTGGCATTGTGCCGGGCATTACGGACCGCAACTATATCACCAACAGCTACCATGTGCATGTGACCGAGCAGATCGATGCGTTCACCAAGCTGAAGTTTGAAAGCGAGTTCCAGCGCCTGTCTCCGGGCGGCGCCATCAGCTATGTGGAAGTGCCCAATATGCAGGATAACCTGGAAGCTGTCATCAAAGTGATGCAGTTCATCTATGATAACATCATGTACGCAGAGCTGAACACCAAGAGCGACTACTGCCAGGTGTGCGGCTATGACGGCGAGATCAAGATCGTGGAGGACGACGGCAAGCTGGTGTGGGAGTGCCCGCACTGCCATAACCGCGACCAGAGCAAGCTGAACGTTGCCCGCCGCACCTGCGGCTACATCGGCACCCAGTTCTGGAACCAGGGCCGCACCGCCGAAATCAAGGACCGCGTGCTGCATCTGTAAAACGTATAAAGATAATAGAATAAACAAAATGAGGCGTATCCACGATATATGGATACGCCTTATTTTGTTGCTAAGATAGCTAATAAAATAAAGCGAATATAGAAAAGAAAAATCTATACCGTAAAGCAACCGCCCGGTACAAATCCTGTACCGGGCGGCTGCTTTATGATGAAATAGCAGAGAATGGCAGAAAGTTACAGCTGGTCGATGGTGGGGTAACTGTCAATGGCACCGTAGCGCTGCACACTGTAACCGCAGAACCGGTTGGAAAAATCCAGCCACTGGTTCAGCTGGTCCGCCTGCAGAGCGGGCAGGGCGGCGCGGTCCACCCCGTTTTTGTGCAGCTGCCACAAGAACGAGCCGATGAACCCGTCCCCGGCGCCGGTGGTATCCACGGCCTTTACCGGTTTGCTGGCGGAAAAGCCGTGGGCAGTGCGGGTGTAAGCATGGGCACCGGCGCTGCCGCAGGTGTAGAGCACCAGCTGTACATGGCCCACAAACAGGCTGGGCAGGGCGGCTTCAATATCGCTGGTGCCGGTCAAAAATTCCAGCTCTTCGTCCGAGATTTTGACCACATCGGCCAGCGGCAGGAACTCCAGCACCGTGCGGCGCAAAGCATCACGGTCCGGCCACAGCGGAAAACGCAGGTTGGGGTCAAAGTCAATGATAGTCCCGGCGCTGCGGGCTGCGGCAATGGCAGTTTTGTGGGCTTCCCGCATGGGGCTTTCCACCAGGGCAACGCTGCAAAAATGCAGGGCATAGGCGTTGGCAAACAGGCTGGTATCCACCTGCTCCGGGGCGTACAGCAAATCGGCTGAGGGCTTGCGGTAAAAACTGAACGTCCGGTTGCCGTCCGCTTCCAGCGAAACAAAGGCCAGGGCGGTGTTGGCTTTGTCCGTCAAACAGATGTGGCTGGTATCAATGCCGCAGGCAGCCAGCTTATCAATGATCTTGTGGCCGAACGGGTCATCTCCCAGCTGGGTCAGCAGGGCAGAATCTCCACCCAGGCGGGCATAAGCACCGCACACGTTGGCGGGCGCGCCGCCCACACGGGGGCTGAAAGAGGGAACCTCGGCAAAGGAACAGCCGGTTTTGGATGGAATCATATCGATCAGCGCTTCGCCGATCGCATACAAGGTATCATGTGCCATGGAATGTCCTCCGTTAAATCGAAAGGGGATACAGGGTGCTGCCTGCGCCGCAAAGCTGCACGGCAACCTTGCCCGCTGCCGGGTAATACCGGGTGGAAAGCACCGCGGCACCGTCGTTCAGGAATATTTCCAGCGAGGAAGCATCCCCCACAACGCGCAGGCTGCGGCAGGGGGCATCCAGCACAGCCTTGCGTTCGGTGCGCCCGGCGGCGATCGCTGCATCGGTAAAGTGCAGCGTGCAGGTGCGGTCCGCTTCGGTATAAGTCAGGGTCAGGCCGTTGGCAATGGTCAGGACAAAATCCCCGGCGGGGGCGGCGGTCAGGTCAAAGCAGGGGTCCGTTTCAACCGTTTCGCCGTCTGCCGGCTGGCGGGCTTCGCCGCGCAGGGCGTTCAGCTCGGCGGCGGGGGCTTGCAGCAGACGGCCAGTGCCGTCCTGGGTCAGCACGCGGGGCAGGGTCAGGCAGTGCTGCCAGCCATACTCAACGGTGGGGTTGGTGTAATCGGCATCCGGCATGCCCATCCAGCCAAACTGGATGCGGCGGCCATCCGCGGCGGCAAAGCTTTGGGGCGCGTAATAGTCAAAGCCATCGTCCAAGGCGTGGAACTCGCTCAATGTGCAATCGGTGCGCCAGTCACCCTGCAGGGCAAAGTAACCGCAGCCGTACACGTTCTGGCAGGCAATGCCCTGGGGCGATACCGCCAAAAACCACTGGCCGTCCAGCTCAAACAGATCGGGGCATTCCCACATATAGCCAAAGGGTTCGGGGGTGGTAATGGTGTTGATGTGGTTCCAGTGCAGCTTGTCGGCGCTTTCAAACACCAGCACTTCGCCATGGTCGTCCAGTGTTCGGGCACCCAGCACCATATAGTAGCGCCCATCCAGTGCAAACACTTTGGGATCGCGCACATGGCAGGTCAGCCCGGCGGGATAATCCTGGTTGTACATCAGGCAGCGCTTGTTGTCCAGATGGATGGCATCGCGGCTGGTGGCAAGGCAGACATTGTGCCCGCGCCCCTGCTTGATGTAGTCATATTCGCCGGGGTGCTTGACATTGCCGGTATAGTACAGGTACAGCATGCCGTCCTCCACCAGAGCGGAGCCGGAATAAACGCCGTGGCAGTCAAACGGTTCGTCCGGGTACAGCATTACGGGCAGGCGTTCCCAGTGGAACAAATCGCGGCTGCGCACGTGCCCCCAGTGCTTGACCCCTCCCGTGGGGTCAAACGGGCCGTACTGATAAAACACATGGTATTCATCGCCGATCTGGCACAGCCCGTTGGGGTCGTTCAGCCAGCCCACAGGGGGCTGAACATGCAGCTTCTGCCGGTGGGGATCCGCCGCCGCGCGGGCGGCCCCGGCGGCTTCCACCATGGGGACAAGACGCTTCAAATCACGCTGCAAGGCATTCATAACAGGTAGCTCCTTATTGATTGAGAGGGGAAAACATCAGGCTTTGGCTTCCTCGGCTTCGGGGGTCCAGATCACCCAGGTCACAGCGAAGGAAACGCCGAAGGAAATTGCCATCATGATGAGGTACTGCAGCGGCATGTGCAGATGCAGCAGGATGCCGAAGATGCCGGTCACGCCGGTGCCGGTGGCACCTAGGCCGGTCACGCTGGCATACAAAGCGCCGCAGGCGCCGCCGACCAGACCGCCGATAAAGGGCTTAAAGTAGCGCAGGTTGACGCCGAAGATGGCGGGCTCGGTAATGCCCATGCAGGCAGAAAGGGCGGAGGGCAGGGCCATAGACTTAACTTTGGCGTTCTTGCTCTTGAGGGCAACGGCAAAAGCGGCACCGCCCTGGGCAACGTTGGCGGCACTGGCCAGAGGCAGCCAGTAGGTGAAGCCAAACTTGGCCAGCTGGCCAAGGTCGATCAGGGTGTACATATGGTGGATACCGGCCACAACGGTGACGGCGTACAAACCGCCCATGATGAAGGAACCGATGCCGAACGGCAGCTGAATTAAAGCCTGAACGCCGTTGATGATGCCGTCCTCCAGCGTGGTGAAGATTGGGCCGATGACAGCGAGGGTGAGATAACCGGTAACGAAAACGGAGACCAGCGGGGTAACAAACAGGTCGATCATGGCGGGCACAACTTTGTGCAGCCGCTTTTCAATCTGGCACATCAGCCACACGGCAATGATAACGGGGATAACGTGGCCCTGGTAGCCGACCAGCGGAATTTTGTACAGCCCGCCAAACACCGACTGGTAGGTCTGCACGCCCTCAGAAGCAACGGTCCAGGCGTTCTGCAGGTTGGGGTGAATCATGATCATGCCGATGACAGCACCCAGGAACTGGTTGCCACCAAACACCTTTGCGGCGGAGAAGGCGATCAGGATAGGCAGGAAGGTGTACGCCGTGTTGGAGAACAGCTGGGCAAACACATAGATGGAACCGCTGGTATCAATGTTCAGGAAGCCGTTGTTGACCATAAAGTTCAGCGCTTCCATAATGCCCATCAAAAAGCCGGAAGCCACGATGGCCGGGATGATGGGAACAAAGATATCGCCCAGCGTCTTGATGGCCCGCTGGTACCATGGTGCTTTGGAAGCGGCAGCCTGTTTGACCTCCTCCTTGCTGGCACCGGTGATTCCGGCCAGGGCGGTGAACTCGTCATACACCTTGTTCACAATGCCGGTGCCGAAGATGATCTGCAGCTGGCCCTGGGCTTCAAATACGCCCTTGGCGCCCTCAGCATTTTCGAGCTCTTTTTTGTTCACCTTGGAATTATCTGCAATCACCAGGCGCAGGCGGGTTGCGCAGTGTGCGGCCGATACAATGTTGGAAGCACCGCCGATGTTGTCCAGTACCTGCTGGGCTGCTTTCTTGTAATCCATGTTGCACGCTCCTTCTTTTATCTTTTGGCCCGGTAGGAGGTTCCGGGGCCTGTTTCATTTGACAGCTTTATTATATACGAAGGTGAGTGCTTTTTCTATTGACCAAACGACCCAACTTGCAAAGATTCTGTTATCGATTTCACACAGTTTCACACCGTTCTTTGGTAAAATGCACAAAAAACAGGGGACTGCATGGAAAGGGTGCACAAAACAAAAACTTCCCCGCAGTGATGCAGGGAAGTGTGGCGCAAAGGATGCCTGTTATAGCGACCAGACATTTTCATCTGAGTTGTCATCCCCGGTGGAGGCCCGGCATTTTAACTCATAATCCAGCTTGATCATCTGCGGCTCGGCATGGGGGTCCGCCAGCATGTCCAGCAGCAGGCGGGCGGCTTTGTCCCCGGCGGTGCGGTAATGCAGATGGGCGCTGGTCAGCGGCACATAGGCAACGCGGCCAATGCGGTTGTCGCCCACAGCGGCAATCATGATGTCCTCCGGCACCCGCAGACTGTGGCTGCGGCAGTATTGCAGCGCACCCAGGGCGATGGAGTCGGTCGCGCAGAACAGGCAGTCCAGCCCCGGCGCACGGCCAAACAGCTGTTCCGCCTGGTGGTAGCCGGATTCCATGTTGAACTTGGCAATGCTCATCCGCTGCGTCTGGGGCACGAGACCTGCATCCCGCAGCGCACTGTCAAAGCCTTCGCGCCGGGCAAGGCCGACGGCTTTGTCCAGCAGGGTCACGCCCAGGTAGCCCGGCTTGCGCCGCCCCTTTTGCAGCATGTGGGCGGTGGCGGCCTGCGCCGCGCCGAAATCATCGTGGAACACACAGCTGAACCCAGGATACTGCTGCCCCACGATTACCACCGGCACATGCAGGCTTTGCAGCACCGCGTGGTGTTCCGGGGTAAACATGGTGGCAATCAGGATAATGCCGTCCACCGTATCATGCCGCAGGGTATCCAGCGCGCGCACTTCGCGGGTGTTGTCGTTGGCAGTGTTGATCAGCAGCAGCTGGTAGTTCTGGTCGTCCAGTACCCGGCTGATGCCCTCCACCATGCGGGCGCAGCTTTCGCTGCTCAGCCGCGGCATGATCACCCCGATCTGCCGCGTGCGGCGGGTGCGCAGCATCTGGGCCTGCATACTGGGGCGGTAGCCGGTGGCTTCCACCGCAGCGGCAATCTGGGCGCGCTTTTCGGCGCTTAAGTACCCACCATTAAAATAGCGGCTGACCGCTGCCTTGGATACCCCGGCATATTGGGCAAACGCGGTAATGTTCATAGGCCGCACTCCTGTCCGGCTGCCGGCGGGGGGAAACTTGCCGGCGCACTTTTTTATCAGTATAATGCAGAAACTGGCAGGGTGCAACGGGAAAGAGCGGAGAAAAGAAAAATAAGAATGAAAATAAGAATGAATGGCATGAGGCAAAGAGTAAAATAGACAAAAAACGGGGATTGAATTTGTGCTTTTGACGGAGAAAAAAGAATGAAAGCTGAATACAAAAAAGCACACAGCTAAAAAGATTTACCAGAATGAATTTGGTGTAAAAGTTATCTTCCGCGCTGGCACAGGATGAAAAGGTATGCTATAATATAATATTAGTTACACGATGAAAAAGTAAGATGCCCCTGATGCCAGTGCGGATGTGCGCAGGGCAATGATATGTGTTTAGTGAGGAAAAAGAATGGGACTGCTGCAAAAAATTCAGGCAAAAACCGAGGAAGCGCGCGCGAAGGAGAAGATTCGCCCGCTGCTGGAAAGCCGCATGATGCGGGACATCCTGCTGGAGATCGGCCAGCGCGGCAACGAAGCGCTGGACCCGCAGTCCGTTCCATTGGCTATGCGCCGCCGCGCCACCCAACTTGCCAGCGAAAGCGGCCTGAGCGGCCTGAAGCAGTGCGCTGTGGATGAACTGCATCTGGACGAAGCGGGAATCACGCTGGTCTGCAAGGGGGAGCACACGGCATTTTTGTACACAGACTATAACTATGAAAACATTGAGGATACCGACTGCCTGCCCGCTGTGGCCGAATACCTGGTGCAGCACATGCGCGGCTATTATAACATTACCCGCAGCTTTTACAGTGTGCCCAAAGCCAACGGCCATGTGGAGGAAAAGACCCGCGAGGTGACCGTGGTGCGCCACCACGAGGATACCCCCTTTGCCCCCGGCCCGGTGCAGAAACAGCATTTGTTCTGATGTACATGAGATATACCCCAGTATACAGGAATTATGCCGCCCCGCATCTTGACGCGGGACGGCATTTTTGCTATACTAATTTAGTATCCGGCAGGAACCCAGAACATGGAGCATTCCCCAAGAGGTCGTAAGAGGGAGCACTCGAAATCAAGCAGGCATTTTGAAAGCTGCCATTGATTTTATAACGACTCATCGTCAAAAATCCACTGTTTTCTACAATTAAATATTTGCTGTTCTCTCCTACTTTTCTCTCCTTTTTCCGGAGAAGATTTTGGGGGATTACTATAAGGAGCATTACCCAAGAGGTCGAAGGGGTCGCACTCGAAAGTTTGCATCCGGCAGGTCACCTTGTCCGCAGGAAATCCCATAACGGCGGGCTTTATCGGGTGTCGCGTACCCAACCTTTCATCGTTATCTTGCATCGAAATCTCGCATTTTTCCAAACGCTATGCGGGGCGGTGCGATAAAAACTAAATAGGCAGACGTATCGAAGCGGTCGTAACGAGATTGACTCGAAATCGTGGTCGCTACTCGGTAGCTCCCTGACCGGAATCCCTTGATTTTATGGGGTTTTTCGGGTATTCTTAACTTAATATTTTTGCTTGTTCTCCCCATCAGTTCTCCCCGTTTTCCGAGGTGCTGATGTTGAGATAAATACGGAGCGGTATCGAAGTGGTCATAACGGGACTGACTCGAAATCAGTTGAACCGCAAGGTTCCGTGGGTTCGAATCCCACCCGCTCCGCCAGAAATCACGCCAGTAGTCGGTTTTTCCGGCTGCTGGCTTTTCTTTTTCAGTTCTGTGCAAAGCCCAAGCCATTGAGCATTGCATCAGCCGAAGTCAGCTTCGAGCTGTAATCCAGATGTGCGTAAATGTTCGCCGTAGTTGAGAAGTCGCTGTGACCAAGCCATTCCTGAATCTGCTTCATGGGAACACCATTTGCCAGAAGCAGCGAGGCGCAGCTATGTCGGAGATCGTGATACCTGATCTGCCTCATCCCCTTCGCCTTGAGCAGCTTCGGAAAGCTCTCTGTGACGTAGTGAGGCTTGATTAGATCGCCAATCTCATTGACACATACATACTCAAGATAGTCCTTGATGTAGCTGCGTCCGCACAAGCGGCGGTTTTCCTGCTGTTCTTCTTTCAGCGTAAGAAGTCTTTCCCGCATGAACGGAACAAGGGGCAGTGTTCTCATACTCGATTTGGTCTTTGTGGTGTCCGACGCAACCAGAACGCGCTTGCCGTCGAGATCACAGGAAGTAACCGTATGACGAATGGTGATGGTGTTCTGGTCAAAGTCGATGGCATCCCATTTCAGACCGATTGCTTCACTCCGGCGCAGACCGTAGAACGCACCGAACAGAATTGGCAGTTCAAGTTTGCTTCCCTTTGCAGCCTCGAAAAGAGCGTTGACCTCATCGGCGTCATAGAAACTGCCGACATAGCGGTCTTTCTTCGGACGCTCAACCTTATCCGCCGGGTTTACATCAATCAGGTCAATCTTCACGGCATACTTGAGAGCTTTGTGAATGTTGGCATGATAATGAATGACGGAGGACGGGCTGACACGCTCAAGCTCACTCAGGTAAAACTCCTGAATGTCTTTTGCAGTCAGGTTCTTGAGCGTCACTTCCTTTTCGCGGAAGTACGGTGCTACAATCTTTTTAACCGTAGTCGAGTATGAAGCGAATGTCGGGACTGCAACCGAGCTTTTGATGATGTCGAGCCACTTTTCCATATAGTCCGCGAACAGAATGTCTCCGTTCATAACCTTCGGCTCTTCGGGATTGAAATTGCGTCGTGCGTCCATCAGGATCGCTTCGGCGCGTTTTTTGTTTCCCTTCACAGTAAGCCCGGTGGAAATCCACTTGGTCTTTCTTTTTCCGAGAGAATCGGTGTAGTTCAACACGGCGTAGTAATATCCGCTTTTTTCGCGGAGATGTCCTGCTACCATAATTATCCTCCTTCTTTGTAGCAGAGACACCTACCTGATACCGTGCTTCTATTATACCAGAACCGGGTTCGAATTGGAGGACCTCTGCCGAACATTTTTTGTAAACAAATTGAGTCCAAGCATTACGCCGTGACTGCTTCTCCGCAACCGATGCAGAGAAACGTGAAAAGATGAGCCTTCGGAATACGATAGGCTCTGCCGACTTTGAGACAACAGATTTTGCCTTCCCGCAGGATGCGGTAGCCGGTCTTTGTGCTGATGCTGAGTATTTCGCACATCTGCTCAATGCTCATCACATCGGGATAGTCTTTCAGCATGAGCTTGTAGGCATCGCGTTGAGAAATGGTTGATGCGGTATTCACCCGTCTCACCTCCACAAGATTTGTTTTTGCCTTATCAGCAAAAGGATAGGCAGCAGTCCTTTTTGAGTAGACTGCTGCCCATAGTTTTTGATGATAAAGCCTTTTCGGGCGTTTTCATATTGTTTATCCTTCCGGCATATTTGCAGCTCGCGCCCCTGCCGAATCGGGAATGCTGCGGACTACCAATGGTCAATCGGTATCATGGGACTCTCACCCCTCCGAGGATCGCTCCGAGCCGCCCCTTCAAAGAAAAGACGGAAGTATCATTATACCCGGCATCTGCATCGTCGCAAGCAGCCGCACCACACGGCTGTTATAGCTCTCCGGAGGTCGCTCACTCCCTTGCGGGAGGTCCTGGCGTCGGAAGCTGTGTTGCTTCGCAGAAGCGGAAAGACCCGCAGCACTGAACTATTCAGTTTTCAAGGAACAAGCGAGGCAGTCTAATTGACCCCTTCATATAACCAACGGACACTTTTTTGCCGTTTGTCCGGGAAAACTCAAAAAATTTCTTGAAGTTTTTTTCTGATGGAGTTTGCCATGTCCCATGCAGTCGATTTTCTCATTCCATTTCGCTCCGCGAATTGGCGTATAGGCATTTCTCCGAGAAGGCAGCTCGAAAAGATTTCCTGCTCAAGCGGTGAAAGCATCTCCATAGCAGACTCCACGAAAAGCCTCGCTTCGACATTCGCAAAATCAGATGTCGGATCGACCAGCCAGTCGGATTTCTCCATTTCGTTTTCGCTTACAGCACTTAGCGAAAATGTCCGGGGCTGATGCGCAATCCCATCTTTGACGGTTCCTTCGTTCGATCTCAATGCGCGTCTGATTCTCTTTTCCTCAGCTCGGAGGGCTTTCATGACTTCACGGTCAACCTCCGTCACTTCGCCGGTGATTTTCACGCGCACCATGCACTTTCCGTCCTCCGTAGTCCAGAGGTCGTAGTCGAACTCGATAGGGGTCTTAGGTGTTTTCATTGTTCATCCTTTCCGCTGCGCGGGAGCAGCAGGAAGGGTGAAGACAGAAAAAGAGCCGCATGACGGTGAGGTTTGAATCCCATGCCGATAAAACAGAGTAATTAAACTCTGTCTCATGCGGCATTAGGATGACTTCACCTATCAGGCGGCTCCACAGCTCAGCTATGACATATATTTTATTTTAGAACAGAGGCTTGTCCTCTGGTTCTTACTCGGTACTTACTTGGTACGCGGGCGCAGTCTTCTCATGTTCAGCACATCAAAGACTGTGATCCGCCCGCATTTCTTGCACTTGGATTCTACATGACCTCTCGTGTCCTCGTAGACAGCAATGGCATTATGCTGACAATACGGACATTTCAGGTATCGGGGCTTCTGCTGGGAAATAGCAACTCTTGCCCTGTGGATTTTTTCGATCAGCTCCGGCGTCGGTTCCTGAACCCGAATGGATGCTCTCTTCATTACCACACCTCCAATGGGTCAACATACTCACTGAATGGACGATCTACCATGTAGCCGAGCTGACGAAGGCGGATAGACGCCGTTGTCTTGGAGACACCGAACAACCGGCAGAAAAGACGCAGCGTTAAGTGATCACCATACGAATATCTCCCCTCGTAATTGATCAGCGGCGTTTCTGCAAACCGACGCATCGCCAGATCAACCTCCTTCTGAGGAAGCAGGATTGCCGCGCCCAAGACATTTGCTTGCCACTCGTTCCAGTCCTCGCGGGTTTTCAGCTCTCGCGGCGTATAGGCTGTCCGTGCGGAATATTTCATTTCACAAACTGCTCTTACCTCTTCCGATTCCAGTTGGAAGAGAATCTGATGAGCGCACTCGTGGGCAAGGGTAAATCTGCGCTTGGCGCAGAGCCGCTGCACGTTGCCGGATAGAATGAAGCTCTCGTCCAAGATGACCTGATTACGCTTCAAAGCCAGTGTGCGTGTAATACCAAGTTCCGTGATCTTGTACTCAGTGTCGGCATAGGCAGTGACACCGCAGATGCTTCCGTCCGGCGAGAGACGGGCGAATGTTACGCGAAGACCGAGATAATTCTTTGCAAACTGATCAATGGGCGTTGGCAAAGCAGATCGGTCGGGCTTGTCAGCCTCATCCCCGAAAAAGAACCGGTTGAAGTCCTTCGTTGTTGAGGCTGCAATTTCTTCAAGTTGGCGCTGGGATAAAATCATGAGCAGTTGTCCTCCTTTGCTTCGACAAACCACTTATCACCTTCATGAAAGAGGAACGACTCCTTTCCTCTGATTATGACCGTGTAGCGGATGCCGCCACCCCCAACCTTGTTGGAGCTGGCGCGGCATTTGTACTTGAGCTGTTCGATCTGAAAAACCCTTCCGTCCTTCCATCGGATCAGCATCGGGATGATTGTTCCCTCTTCATCGACATCCAAATTGACTCTGACGTAGGCTTTTCTGCATTGTAAATTGTTCATAAGCGTCCTCCGTTCCTAAAAAAGTTGCCTGTTTCCGACACGAATTTCGCCAAGAATGTTGACACACGCGCTGTTCGTGTGGTATCATGCTCACGAACGAGATGTTCGTGTAGGCACAGTATAGCACGAACACGATGTTCACGTCAATGGAATTAACGAAAGTTCTGTTCGTGTTCGCAGAAAATTTTAGAAAGAGGTGCCTTATGGGATTCAAAGACAGGCTAAGAGAAAAGAGAGTGGAAGCCAACCTGACACAAGCCGCTCTTGCAGAAAAAGTCTCTGTTACTGCGAGGACAATTCAAAATTACGAGCTGGGCAGTCGAAAGCCAACAAAATATGAAGTCGTGAAGAAAATCGCTGAGGCTCTGAATACAACGCCGGAATATCTTCTCGGCAACAGCGGAATGCTCGTCCTTGCCGCACAGGAACAGGGCGGCGCAAAGGCAGCACGGGAAATTGACGAGCTGGTGAGCGAGGTTTCCGGTATGTTTGCAGGAGGCAGTCTCAGTGAAGACGCGCTGGACGGCGCGATGCAGGCTCTCACCAAAGCCTACTGGATTGCAAAAGAAAAGAACAAGAAGTACACGCCGAAAAAGTACCGGAAAGAACAGACGGAAGAGTAAGTCCGGTTTTTGGTACAGGCTGTTTGATATAATGGTTATCCCCGAAGGGAGGTGGCGCGATGAACGCCGAACAACTATCAAAAGTCGGCAGCGATCTCGTCCGACGCTGCGGCACAAGAGATCCTTTCCAGATTGCAAACGCGCTGGGTATCAATGTCATGGACGATTGCGAAAATCTCGGATCACTCAAAGGTATGTACTGCATCGTCAAAAGAAACCGCTTCATCTTTCTCAATAAGGATTTGAGTCCACAAATGAAGCGGATTGTCTGCGCCCATGAGATCGGTCACGACCGGCTGCACCGTGCGCTTGCAAAAAAACATGGCTTGCAGGAGTTTGTGCTGTATGATATGGCAACGAAGCCGGAGTACGAGGCAAACATCGTTGCGGCAGAGATCCTTCTTGATTCCGATGAAATCCTCGAATACATCTACGACTACGGGTACACCTCAGAGCAGATTGCGCGGGCAATGCACACAGACATCAACTTGGTTGCTTTGAAAATCGCGCATCTGGCAGAAACCGGGCATAAACTTCGTCGGATGGAGTACCGCAGCAGCTTTTTGAAGTGAAGGAGGTCAGTATGACGAAAAGCGATGTTATGAAAGAGTTCCTAAAGAAGACCGTCATTCCAGTTGTGGTTGCGCTGTTTTTGTTTTCGATGTTCAGCCGTATTTTCGTGGAAAACGGAGAGCCCGATTATTTCCTGATCTGGCTTGCTTGTGGGGTGCCATTTGGCATTGGGAAGATGTTCACGCTGATTCCGATTGGCTTTGGCATTTCCGGGACAGTAGGTGTTGTTGCACTCAACCTTGTCCTCGGCGGTCTGAGCGGCGGCGTAATTCTGATCTGGAAGCTGGCAGTTGCTATCTGGTATCTGCCCCTGACCATATACAGACTTGTGACTTGAGAAAAGAGGAAAAACATGAGTAAGAAACTTGTAGTGTATTTTTCTGCGTCCGGCGTGACCGCAAAGGTTGCCGAGACGCTGGCAGAGGCAATCGGCGCGGACATCTTTGAGATTGAGCCGAAGGTGCCTTATACGGAAGCCGATCTGAACTGGATGGACAAGAAAGCCCGCAGCACGATTGAGATGAACGATCCTGCTTCCCGTCCAGAGATTGCCATAAAGCGGGACAACATGAAGGACTACGATACAATTTTTGTGGGCTTCCCGATCTGGTGGTACGTTGCGCCGACGATTATCAATACGTTCCTTGAGAGCTATGATATGACCGGCAAGACGATCATCCCGTTTGCAACCTCCGGAGGAAGCGACATTGGCAAGACGAACGAACGCCTTGCGCCGAGCTGCAAAGGCGCAAAGCTGATGGACGGCAAGGTTTTCAAGGGCTGCGTCGGGCATCAGGAGCTTGCGGCGTGGGTTGAAGGACTTGGACTTTAAGGGGCAGACAAATCGAAATTTATATATAAAGGAGAATATTGATGAAACTGTTTTTATGTTCGCACTTTTCAAGTGTAGGAAGTCTGATAAAGGAAGAAATTGAAAATAAAAAAGTCGCATTTATTCCAACAGCTTCGCTGCGTGAAGGCTACACCGGTTATGTCGGCTCGGCTCGAAAATTATTCAAAAAGTTGGGAGCAATCGTAACTGAAATTGATATTTCAACGGAGGCTTATTCAACGATACAGTCTGTTTTTGAAGATGCGGATGTGATATATTTTACCGGCGGAAATTCTTTCTTTCTTATGGACCAGCTCCGTAAAACGGGAACGGATGAGCTGTTGAAGAAAGAATTGGCAAAGGGAAAACTGATGATTGGTGAATCGGCAGGTGCGATTATATGCGCTCCAAGCATCCAATATATCGAGCAAATGGATGAAAAGCCGGAGGACTACTCACAAGAAGATGATGCAGGGCTTGATTTGATTGATTTCTATGTTCTTCCGCATTATCTTACAGCACCATTTAAGAAAGTTACCGAGAAAATAATGACTGAGTTTTCGGATTTGAATCTATGCCCAATTAACAACCGTCAGGGAATTGTAATTGATGGTGAAGGTTCAAAGGTTATTTGCAAAGACTAATTTGAAAATTCCAGTTTAACGAACAGGAGATGATGAACGCATGAAAATCCTACATGAACTTTCTTGGCTATGGGAAACGCTGGGCATTGCGCTTGTTGCTGCGGCTGTCTGCATGGCTTGCACTGCTCTGATTGGCAAGGCAGCGAAGAAGAAGCTCGACAAAAAGGTGTTGGCGGTCGTAGGGGTAGCGGCATTTGTGGGCGCGATTCTGGCGGTCATTCTGATCGCCCGGACACCGATGCCGCTTTGATAGGACGGAGAACTTGATGGGCAGCGCATAAGCTCCTGCTTTTATACATCGCGGAAGGAGGACAGCCGAAAATGAAAGACAAAACCTATATCGCAATCGACCTGAAATCTTTCTACGCCTCCGTGGAGTGCCGGGAGCGCGACTTAGATCCTCTGGACACAAACCTCGTGGTAGCAGACGAAAGCCGGACGGACAAGACCATCTGCCTTGCCGTTACACCCTCTCTCAAGAGCTACGGTATCTCCGGACGCGGACGGCTATTTGAAGTCAAGCAGCGAGTGAAGGAAGCGAATGCCGGACGGCAGCACGACGCACCGGGACGCAGACTGGACGGCACATCACGCTTCTTCTCGGAGCTGCAAGCAAACCCGTCTCTGGCGATTGACTTCATCATCGCGCCGCCTCGGATGGCGTACTACATGGAATACAGCACCCGCATCTATCAGGTCTATCTCAAGTATATTGCCCCGGAAGATATTGTGGTCTACTCCATCGACGAGGTGTTCATGGACGTGACGGACTACCTGAATACTTACAAGCTCTCGGCACATGACCTCGCCATGAAGATCATCCTCGACGTGCTTGAGACAACCGGCATCACGGCAACCGCTGGGATTGGGACGAATCTCTTTCTCTGCAAGGTGGCAATGGACATTGTGGCGAAGCACATTCCCGCCGACAAGAACGGCGTCCGCATTGCAGAGCTGGATGAGATGAAGTTCCGGCGTGAGCTTTGGACGCATCAGCCACTCACGGACTTCTGGCGCGTGGGTCGGGGCATTGCCAAGAAACTTGAGCAGAACGGGATGTTCACGATGGGTGATGTTGCCCTCTGTTCGGAGCGGAACGAGGGCTTGCTTTACAAGCTGTTCGGCAAGAATGCGGAATTGCTCATCGACCATGCGTGGGGCTGGGAGCCGACCACCATTGAAGCAATCAAGGCGTATCGTCCCAGCTCCAACAGCCTCAGCTCCGGTCAGGTATTGCACTGCCCCTATGAGCCGCAGAAGGCGAAGCTGGTTGTGCGGGAAATGACGGATTTACTTGTGCTGGACTTGGTGGACAAGGGACTTGTCACCGACCAAATGGTTCTCACCGTTGGCTACGATATTGAGAACCTGACCGATCCGGCGCGACGGGCAAAGTATCACGGCGCGGTTGAGAAAGACCCCTACGGGCGGGAGATTCCCAAACAGGCGCACGGCTCTATCAATCTCGACGGTCACACATCCTCTACCCGCAAAATAATGTGTGCTGTGTCAGAACTCTTTGACCGGATCGTGGACAAGAATCTTCTTGTCCGCCGTATGTACGTTGTAGCTAATCATGTCCTGCCGGAAGCTGATGCGCCGAAGAAAAACGACGGCGCTGTCCAGCTTGACCTCTTCACTGACTATGCTGCCGAAGAGGAAAAACAGAAAGCCGAGGACGCTGCCTTGGAGCGTGAGCGGAAAATACAAGCCGCCACGCTTGCGATCAAAAAGAAGTATGGAAAGAACGCCATCCTCAAGGCGATGAATCTTGAAGAAGGCGCAACCGCGAAAGACCGTAATGCGCAGATCGGCGGGCATAAGGCATAAAGGATCAAACTAATCGGAATTTGCGGAGGTCAAATATGGTGTTCAAAGAAATTGTTGATGATAAGATGCTTTATATGGACTTATTGTTGCTGGCAGATGAGCAGGAAGATATGATTCACCGCTATCTTGGAAAGGGAACCATGTATGTACTTGATGATAATGGCGTGAAAGCAGAGTGTATCGTTACCGATGAGGGAAACGCGATTCTTGAAATCAAGAATATTGCTGTAAAGCCAGAATATCAGGGCTGCGGTTACGGAAAAGCCCTAATTAACTTCTTAATTCACCGATATACAGGGAAATACTCTATTATGCAAGTAGGGACAGGAGATAGTGCGCTGACTGTTCCGTTTTATGAGAAATGCGGTTTTACACGCTCTCATTGCATCCCTAATTTCTTTACTGACCATTATGACCATCCGATATTTGAGTGTGGTGTTCAACTTGTTGACATGATATATTTGCAAAGGCAGTTATAAATCCCCGGTTACATGGAAGGGAGATGCACAATACACATGAACAATAGGTACGACGAGATTATCAATCTTCCTCACCACATCTCCAAGACGCGACCACAGATGCCGATGTCAGATCGAGCGGCGCAGTTCGCGCCCTTCGCAGCACTCACCGGATATGACTCTGCCATCAAGGAAACCGGGCGTCTGACCGACGAAAAGATTGAGCTTGACGAGGAAGCTCTGACTGCATTGGATATGAAGTATCAGCTTCTCATGGAAGCCCTTGATGAAGCACCGGAAGTCACCATTACCTACTTCCAGCCCGATGAGCGGAAGGCTGGCGGCAAATACATAACAGCAACCAGCGCGGTCAAAAAGGTTGATGATTTTGAGCGGCGAATCACCATGCAGGACGGCACGAAGATTCCGATGGATGACGTTCTAAGCATTGACGGAGAGCTGTTCTCATCGCTGGAATAATGTCGCTTGCCATGCGACCGAACGAATTGAATACAGAGATAAAAAGACTGCAAGGCGCAATGCCAAGCAGTCTTTTTTATGTGAAAACGGTGGATGCAGACGTATCAAATCTAAATGAGATTAAGAAAAATCCTATTCAATCCCGGACAAATCCCAATAAACTGTCCGTTGTTATATGAAGGGGTATTATACGGGGAGTCTCTACGAGGGAATACGATTTTAGAGAATAGCAAGCACAGCCGGTGTATATACACACGGCGATTTTCGATTAAGGAAACCCTCCCCTTAATCTGAAAAATGCTTGTTGGGATGCCTCCCAAACCCTCTTCCTTTACGAAAGGACGGAACGCCTATGGCAAACAGAACGCGACCAAATCAGATACTCTTCTTCGTCTCCGACGATGAGAAAAGAATCATCAAGGCAAAGATGGCGCAACTCGGAACAAGGAACATGGGAGCATATCTCCGGAAGATGGCGATTGACGGTTATATCATCAAGGTGGACTATACGCAGCAGAAGAAACTTGCCGCCGCAGTCAGCCGTGTTGCCTCAAACATCAATCAGATTTGCCGCCGCATCAACTCCACCGGACACTTCTATGCGGACGATATTACAGAGCTGAAAGAAAGGCAGGGTGAGATATGGCAGTTACTAAAATCAAGCCAATCCGAGGAACTGTAAACAAGGCTATTGCCTACATTCTCGACCCGCAGAAGACCGACGATGCTTTCTATGTTTCGTCCTATGGATGCGCTGCAAGCGACGCAGCGGCGAAAGAATTTGAGTGGACGAGAAACCTTGCAGTGCAGCAAGGAATGCAGATGCCGAAGGTACTTGCCCGTCATTTGATCCAGTCGTTTGACATCGGTGAAGTGACGCCGGAAGAAGCTCACGAGGTCGGGAAACAGCTTGCGGACGAATGGCTCAAGGGCAAGTACGAGTATGTGATTGCTACCCACATCGACAAGGGACATTGCCATAATCACATCATCTTCAATGCCGTGAATTATGTGGACTTTCACGCCTACCGGAGCAACAAGAGAACCTATCGGGAGCTACGTCAACTCAGTGATGAGATATGCAAGGAACACGGGCTGTCTGTGATTCCTCCGTCGCAGAACAAGGGCATGGACTACAAGGAATACACCGAAGCCAAACGCGGTACGAGCTGGAAGCAAAAGCTCAAGCAGACCATCGATCGGCTTGTCATCACAGCCAAGGACTACGATGATTTTCTGCGGCTTATGCAGGAAGCCGGATATGAAATCAAGACCGGCAAATACATCTCCTTCCGTGCTGAAGGTCAGGAGCGGTTTACCCGGTCTAAAACTATCGGAGAGAACTACACCGAGGAACGCATCAAGGAGCGGATTGCCGGACGGACGCCCCGAAGAAGCCAGCGACAGACCGTGCCGAAGGGCATCTCTCTCATCGGAGATATTCAGGAGCGGATCAGGCTCATCGACAGCAAGGGCTATGAGTATAAAGCCAAGCTCACAATCCTCAAGGAAGCGGCACGGACGCTCAACTACCTCACGGAAAATAATCTGCTTCAATATGCCGATCTTGAGAAGAAGGTTGAGGATGTTCACGGCTCCTATGACCGTACCGGCAAGGAACTGAAAGCCGTGGAAGCGCGGCTGCGGGAAGTCCAGCCGCTTATCAAGAACATCTCCAACTACCAGCGCCTCAAGCCTATGTATGACGCTTTCCAGAAGGCAAAAGATAAGCCTGGTTTCAAGGCAAAGCATGAGGCAGAGCTTGTGATTTTTGAAGCGGCGCGAAGCACATTGCTTGCCATGCAGGGAGAAGAAAAACTGCCGAGCTTGAAGACACTGCAAGCGGAGCAACAACAGCTTTTGGAAGAACAGCAGCGGCTCTACGATGAACGCGCAAGGCTCAAAAAGGAGGTGCGGATGATCGACACCATGAAGGCAAACGTGGACGATTTCCTCAAGCCGAGTACAGAGCAGGAACACGATTATCAGCGTAGTTCGCAGCGGGAATAATTGAATGAAGCGAGGCGGTTGTCGTTGATAACCGTCTCGCTTTTTGAGTAGCAAAAACATCAAGAACTTGCAGCATTCCTTCTGATTTACAAATAGGCTGATTGCAAAAGAAGAGGGTTTCGTGTATAATATGGTGGAGGTCGTAATTAGCGAACGAGTAAAGGGGTATAGACTATGGGAATAAGCTATAAAAAACTTTGGGTGTTACTAATTGACCGTGACATCAAGAAGTCCTCATTTCGGAAGGAGCTTAACCTTTCATCCGGAACTTGGACAAAACTGAACAAGGGGGAAGAAGTGTCCCTCTCTATTTTGCTGCGCATTTGTGATTACTTGAACTGTGACATCGGAGATATATGTGAGGCTGTGCGAACGGACAAGAACTGAGTCCGGTTTTTCGTACAGCTCTTTTTGTAGAATAGTAAGTGTGAAACTATAACTTTGGAGGTTGCTGAAATGGCTGAGAATAACACGAGCAATATCGGCTTTGAAAAACAAATCTGGGACGCGGCTTGCGTTCTGCGCGGAAACATCGACGCATCCGAATACAAGTCCGTCGTTCTCGGATTGATTTTCTTGAAATACATTTCTGATCGCTTCGAGGCAAAGTACAAGGAACTGGTTGAAGAAGGCGATGGGTTTGAAGAGGATCAGGACGAATACACTGCCGAAAACATCTTCTTTGTCCCTGAGAACGCACGTTGGAGTGCGATTGCTGCTGCCGCTCACACGCCGGAAATTGGCACGGTGATTGATGACGCAATGCGCAGTATCGAGAAAGAAAACAAGCGCCTCAAAGATATTCTTCCTAAGAACTTCGCCCGTCCAGAGCTGGACAAGCGGCGTCTTGGTGAAGTGGTTGATCTCTTCACCAACATTCAGATGATCGAGCATGGAAACAGCAAGGACATTCTCGGTCGCACATACGAATATTGCCTCTCCAAGTTTGCCGAGCAAGAAGGCAAGCTTGCCGGTGAGTTCTATACTCCCTCTTGTGTTGTGCGTACCCTTGTTGAAGTGTTGCAGCCGTTTAATGGGCGTGTTTATGACCCGTGCTGCGGCTCTGGCGGTATGTTCGTTCAGTCTGCAAAGTTTATCGAAAACCACGGCGGCAACATCAACAAGATTTCCGTCTTCGGTCAGGACTCCAACCCGACCACATGGAAGATGGCGCAGATGAATCTTGCCATTCGCGGCATTGAAGCCGACCTCGGCAAGTTTAATGCGGACACGTTCTTTAACGACTGCCACCCTCAACTCAAGGCAGACTTCATTATGGCGAATCCTCCCTTCAATCTCTCCGGCTGGGGTGCGGATAAACTCGTTGATGATGTCCGTTGGCAGTATGGTACGCCTCCTGCTGGAAATGCAAACTTCGCGTGGTTGCAGCACATGATCTGGCATCTCGCCCCGAATGGGCGTATCGGTATGGTGCTTGCAAATGGTTCGCTTTCCTCGCAGTCCGGCGGTGAAGGCGAAATTCGCAAAAACATTATCAACGCTGACCTTGTGGACTGTATCGTCGCAATGCCGACACAGCTCTTCTACACAACGCAGATTCCGGTATCGCTCTGGTTCCTTGCAAAGAACAAGAAGCAAAAAGGCAAAACGCTGTTCATCGACGCTCGGAAGCTCGGCACTATGGTCACACGAAAGTTGCGCGAACTGACGGATGAAGACATCAAGAAAATCGCCGACACTTATAATGCCTTCGTTGATGGAACACTCGAAGATGAAAAGGGCTTCTGTGCTGTTGTCACTACACAGGACATTGCAAAGCAGGATTACATTCTCACTCCGGGACGCTATGTTGGTATTGAGGAACAGGAAGATGACGGTGAGCCGTTTGAAGAGAAAATGGGGCGTCTGACTTCTGAGCTGTCTGAACTTTTCACTAAGTCTCATGAGCTTGAAGCTCAGATCAAAGAACGACTGGGGGCGATTGGATATGACATATGAGTGGAATCATTCAACGATTAACGATGTGTGCGTTCTTGTCACAGACGGTTCTCATTCAAGCCCTAAAAGTGTAAATGACGGGAAGTATATGGTTTCCGTCAAGGATTTCACGGACTATGGTTTTGATTTCGCATCATGTCGGATGATTAGCAATGATGATTATGAAACACTCAAGAGAAACGGTTGCGTCCCCCAAATTGATGACATTCTGATAGGAAAAGATGGGGCGCGTTTCTTTGAAGATATAATAATCTATCGCCAAAGGGAAAAGCCAGCATTGCTCTCATCTATCGCTATTCTACGGTGCGATAAATCAAAGATACTGCCTGACTTCCTTTACTATGTCTTGCGTACACCATCATTTAGGCAGGACGTCAAAGACAACTATGGTTCCGGATCAGCAATTCCGCGTATTATTCTAAAGGACTTCAAGCGAATGATGGTTTCATATCCATCACTTGAAAAGCAACAGGCTATTATTTCTGTGCTGACTGCAATAGACAGTAAAATTCAAGCTAACACGGAGATAAACGATAATTTAGAGCAGCAAGCTCAGGCTTTCTTTCAGGAATTATTTGTTGATAACGCTGACCCTGAATGGGCAATAGGGACTATCAGCGATCTTGGCGCAGTTGTTGGAGGAAGTACACCTTCAAAAGCCAAACCGGAGTATTACACCGAGACAGGTATTGCATGGATAACTCCGAAAGACCTGTCAGTCAACAAGTCAAAGTTCATATCACATGGCGAGAATGACATTACAGAACTTGGCTTGAAGAATAGTAGTGCAACCATTATGCCGGAAGGAACCGTTTTGTTCTCTTCTCGTGCGCCCATCGGCTATATTGCTGTTGCTGCCGGTGAGGTAACAACCAATCAGGGCTTCAAGTCGATTGTTCCCAAGCCAGAGATCGGAACAGCATTCGTGTATTACTTTTTGAAACACAATCTCCCGATCATTGAGGGTATGGCTTCCGGCTCAACTTTCAAAGAAGTCTCTGGCAGCACCATGAAAGGCGTTCCTGCTGTCATTCCTGACACAGACACTATCGCCAGATTTAACGATTTCTGCTCTCCCATCTTTGCCCAACAAAGAATATTGGAGGAACAGAATCAATCTTTGGCTACTTTGAGAGATGATTTACTGCCGAAGCTAATGTCCGGCGAGATCGATGTCTCTGACATCCAACTCTAAGCCGCTAAATTATCGTTTACCGTCTGAATAACTCTCACCAGTGGCGAGAGTTTTACAAAAGGGACTGCCACTGAATGTCGTTCTCTTACCTCGAAAGGAGACACGACAATGACAGAACAACTCATCACGGAGATACAGCGAAAAATGCTGCCGTATCTTAACAACGAACAGCTCATGCACCTTCGGGATGCAATGGCTGAGACATTGGAAGGGGCAACGATCACCTATGATAGTGGCTCAATTCCAGCAGAAGAAACAGATGCAGTCGAAGCATTTATCACGGCAAAACGGATCGAAGGCTGCTCAGAGAAAACCCTGAGCTACTACCGGAAGACGATTGAATCTCTGATTGCCGGAGTCGGAAAGGCTGTGCAACAGGTCACCACAGATGATTTGCGCCGCTATCTAACCAACTATCAGGTTCAGCGCAGGTCGAGTAAAGTGACCATAGACAACATCCGCCGGATCCTGTCCAGTTTCTTCTCTTGGCTTGAGGATGAGGACTTCATCGTGAAAAGTCCGGTACGCCGGATTCACAAAGTTAAAACCGCAAAGGTTGTTAAGGACACCTACACCGATGAAGCGTTGGAGCTGATGCGCGACAACTGTACAACGGCGCGTGATTTGGCTATGGTTGATCTTCTGGCTTCGTCCGGAATGCGTGTTGGAGAGCTGGTCACATTAAACCGCGAAGACATCAACTTCAACGAACGCGAATGCGTTGTTATCGGCAAGGGTAATAAAGAGCGATTGGTCTACTTCGATGCAAGGACGAAGATCCACCTTCAAAACTATCTTGAGAGGCGAACGGATGAAAACCCAGCTTTGTTTGTTTCCCTGAAAGCGCCCTTTGACCGATTGATGATTGGCGGAGTGGAGACACGCCTTCGGGAGCTGGGAAAGCGTCTGAATATCCCGAAGGTTCACCCTCACAAGTTCAGGCGTACACTGGCTACAACTGCCATAGACAAAGGGATGCCCATAGAGCAAGTCCAGCAGCTCTTAGGGCATCAGAAAATCGACACCACCATGCACTATGCAATGGTGAAACAACAGAATGTGAAGCTGGCACATAGAAAATACATTGGATAGGATGGGATGAAAATGAGGATGACGCAACTTAAAACCATCGCAGACATACAGACTGGTCCGTTCGGAAGCCAACTCCACAAAGAAGACTACGTTGAAACCGGAACCCCTATTGTCACTGTTGAACATCTTGGGAACCGAGTATTCACCGAGCAAAATCTCCCCAGAGTTTCCGACAGCGATAAAGCGCGGTTGATTAAGTATACTCTTTCAACTGGCGATATTGTATTCAGCCGAGTTGGGTCTGTTGACCGCTGTTCCTATGTTGATAAATCACACGACGGATGGATGTTCTCGGGACGTTGCTTACGAGTCCGCCCAACTGAACTGGTTGATTCTCTGTACCTATATTATTATTTCTGTTTAGAAGAAACCAAGCAGTTTGTTCGGAATATTGCAGTAGGCGCGACCATGCCTTCTATCAATACGAAACTTCTTGGAGAGGTCGAAATCGCCTTACCGGATCTGAACAACCAGAAACGGATAGCCGCTGTTCTCTCATCACTGGATGATAAAATTGAGAACAACCAAAAGCTAAACGATAATTTAGCGGGTTAGAGTTGGACGGCGGAGACATCAATCTCTCCGGACATCAGCTTGGGCAAGAGACTATCCCTAAGTCGCTTGAGTCTATCGTTTTCGATGGCGTTAATTCGTATTTGCGCGTACATCGGTGAAACGAGAGATTGAAACTCTGCCTGCTCGTCCTCCGAAGGAAGAATTAACTCATAAGAGAGCGTGTCCGACGGAGTTGTTCTTTGTCTACTGCCCGTTGAGCCAGTAACATGACTACACATAAAGTCGGAAAAGGAATTGCTATCTATGACTGAGTACAGGAAATCTGTAATAGTCTTATCTTTTGCTTTATAGACGATGAACTCCGTAGAGCATACTGCATTCCCGGTCAGACAATACGGCTTCCAAACACGCTTCGTTGTTGGGTTGAGTTTTGAGATCATGAAGCACGAGGCATCAATGATGAATTTATTGCTCTTGATGGATGTGGATAGCTCAAAGGCCGGAAACTTCGCCTCATCAAAAGCTGGAATGCTATAATGCTCAAGCAGTATCTCAGGCTCTTTCAGTGGGTTGAAACTCTTATTTGAGATCGTCGCAACCTCTCCAAGAGTTACAATACGCCAGTCGGAAGGCAAATCATTAGGCGAAACAGTCTCAAAACGCTCATGATATATTGCCTGAGCTTGCTGCTGTAAATTATCGTTTAGCTGATATGGAGGATATACCATGTTTGATAAAGTTCAGGAGAGCTTGAAAAGAAGCAAAGACGAGCGCCAGAAAAAGCGGCTTGAAAAGGAACGGCTTCGTCTTGAGAAAGCCGCAGCAGAAGCAGCTCGTGAGGAAGAGCGGCTTCAACAGGAGGCTCAAAAGATACAGGCTGAAAAAGAACGCCTTCTCTCCCTTGATGACAAGGGGCTGATGGTTGAGCTAATTTTGGCGATGCGTGGCTTATACGCGCAGATCGAGGATATTCAATTTCAGCAGATAACATTAACTTCGAGAATCGAAGATATTGAGTCGGACATCTCTTCCATACGCAGTGATATTTCAGATTTGGAAAGCAGACTGGGCTCGTCCGATCAGTAAGACTCAATGAAGGAGGCGCAGATGTGATTATTTCACCACAATCTCTTGACACAAACCTAAGTCAGCTTTTAGCGGAGGTTAAGTCCGGCTCAATGCAGTTGCCGGAGTTTCAGCGCGACTGGACTTGGGATGATAACCGAATTAGAGGCATTATCGCCAGTTTGTCGCAGGGCTACCCTATGGGTGCCATTATGCGGCTGCAATACGGTAATCCGGACATCCAATTCAAATACCGCACAATTACGGGCGTAAAAGGCGTCTCAGTAAAGCCGGAGCATTTGATTCTTGATGGACAGCAACGGCTTACTTCAATCTATCAGGCAACATCCTCTAAAGAACCGGTCTCTACCAAAACGGAAAAAGGCAAGGCTATTAAGCGTTATTACTACCTTTCCATGGAAAGGTGTCTTGACGATGATGAGGATCGTTTTGATGCAGTCCTGTCCATCCCCGAAGACCGCAAAATTAAAGAGAATTTTGACCGTGATGTGAAGCTCGACCTCTCAACCAGAGAATATGAATACGAGAATAAGCTGTTCCCGGTCAATATTGTGTTCGATAGCAACGCCGTTATGGACTGGTTCATGGGCTACATGACGCACTATGGAATGAAGCCGGAGGCAATGGACGAGTTCAAGCGTTTTCAGGCGGATGTGCTGAATACAATTTCCGGGTATAAGCTGCCTGTGATTACGCTGGACAAGTCCACGCCGCGAGAGGCAGTGTGCAAGGTGTTTGAGAACGTCAATACCGGTGGTGTTCCTCTCACGGTGTTTGAGCTTGTTACCGCAACTTATGCCACAAGAGACTTTGACCTGAGAAAAGACTGGGTGCAGTGTCGAAATACAATTTGCGGTTTCGGTGACACGCTGAGAACAGACCTGTTCGATGGGATTGATGAGACTACCTTCCTGACAACGGTTTGTCTCTATACAAGCTATTTGAACAAGCAGTCTGGAAAGACAAACACAATCTCCTGCAAAAAGAAAGATGTTCTGGGACTTCCTTATGAATCGTACATAGCGAACCGGGATGCAGTGCTGTCTGGGTTCAAAATAGCAAAGGAGTTTCTTCTTCGGGATCAGTGCGTTTTCCGTCAAAGAGACTTGCCATATACAACGCAGTTGATTCCACTTGCTGCAATCTGTGCTGTTCTCGGAAAATCCAAATGCAACGAGCCTAACACGATCAAAACGCTTTCTCGTTGGTATTGGTGTGGAATCTTGGGGGAGATGTACGGTGGCGCTAACGAAACCCGATATGCCTACGACATCGAGGACATGGTTGAAGAGGTCAACGGACGCCCGAATGCAATGCATACGATCAACAGCGCAGTATTCTCTTCAACGAGGCTTCTGACCCTTCAAACTCGCTTGAGTGCTGCGTATAAGGGAATTATGGCTCTTCTCTACAAGGAGAAATGCCGTGATTTTATGAATAACACGACGATTGACATTGTAAACAGTATGCTTGAGTCTCCGGATATTCACCATATATTCCCCGAAGCATATTGCGAGAAAATGGGCATCAAGCGTGAACGGTATAATTCCATCATTAACAAGACCCCGATTCTTCCAGCCACCAACCGCTCGATTGGCGGAAATGCGCCGAGTGAGTATCTGGGGGCAATTCTAAAGAAGGTTGATGGACTGACCGAGAATGAGTTGCAAGCACGGGTGGAATCGCACTTTATCAACTATGCAGAATTGAAGGCAGATGACTTCAATGGCTATTTCATCGACAGAGCAAAAAGCCTTCTAAACCTAATTGAAAAAGCGATGAATAAGCCCGTCACTGACAGAGATGCAGAAAACACGCTGGATCAGTTCGGGGCGAGTCTGGCGTAAAAGGGAGTGACAAACTATGGCAGGATATTTTACAGAATCAAATTACGAGAACGCTGTCTTGCAGCTTCTCAATGAAGAACTGGGCTATAACTATATCTATGGACCGGACGTGGAGCGCGATTATCACTCGCCGCTTTATGAGGATGTTCTGCTACCTTCCTTGCAGCGGATCAACAAGAGCCTGCCTATGGACGCTCTGACGGAGGCAATCTACAAACTCAAGAACTTTGAAACCGGAACGCTCTTGCAGAAGAACATGGTCTTTATGGACTACCTCCAAAACGGGGTTCCGGTAAAATACTATGACAAGGGTGAAGAACGCTCTACCCTTGTTTACCTTGTAGACTTCAAAAATCCCGCCAGTAACGAGTTCACAGTTGCGAATCAGTGGACTTTCATTGAGAACTCCGAAAAAAGACCGGATGTGATCCTCTTTGTCAATGGTCTCCCGCTCGTCATTGTGGAGTTGAAGTCTCCGTCCCGCGAAGAAACCGACGCTTCCGCAGCATACCGTCAGCTCCGGAACTATATGTATGAGATTCCCTCTATGTTCATTTATAATGCGGTATGTGTCATGAGCGACTTAACAACCTCAAAGGCTGGCACAATCACGTCCGGCGAAGACCGCTTTATGGAGTGGAAAACAACAGACGGCAGCTATGAGAATACGCAACACGCATCATTTGACACATTCTTTGTAGGACTGTTTGAGAAGACCCGCTTCCTTGACATCGTGAAAAACTTCATCTGCTTTAATGTGGATGGACAGAATACTTTCAAGATACTCGCCGGGTATCATCAGTATTTCGCAGTCAAAAAGGCGATTAAGTCAACAAAACACGCAACCGTGACGGACGGTAAGGGTGGCGTCTTCTGGCATACACAGGGCAGCGGAAAATCGCTGTCTATGGTCTTCTATGCTCATTATCTGCAAGAAGCGTTAGAAAGCCCCACTATCGTTGTCATTACCGACCGTAACGATCTGGACGACCAGCTTTACGGACAATTCGCCCGCTGCAAGGACTTCCTCCGGCAAACGCCGCAGCACGCCGAGAGCCGCAAGAATCTGAAAGAACTGCTTGCAAACAGACAGGCAAACGGCATAATCTTCACGACCATGCAGAAGTTTGAAGAAAGCAACGAAGCTCTTTCGGAGCGTCGGAACATTATCGTGATGGCTGATGAAGCGCATCGTGGGCAATATGGTCTCAATGAGAAGGTTGTGGTCAAGCAGAAGGATAACGGCGAAGTCGAGGCGAAAACCGTTATCGGCACTGCCCGCATTATAAGAGACACGCTTCCTAATGCGACCTACATTGGATTCACGGGAACACCGATCTCCACAAAAGACCGCAGTACACGAGAGGTCTTCGGTGATTACATCGACATTTATGATATGACACAGGCAGTTGAAGATGGCGCGACCAGACCCGTCTACTACGAGAGCCGTGTGATTCACCTGAAACTCGACGAGAACACCCTCCATCTGATCGATAATGAGTATGACATTATGGCTGACAACGCCGATCCGTATGTCATTGAAAAGAGCAAAAAGGAACTTGGTCAGATGGAAGCAATCCTCGGTGCCGACCAGACGATCAATTCCTTGGTAAATGACATTCTTGATCATTACGAGAATTACCGCGAGAATATCCTGACCGGCAAGGCGATGATCGTTGCTTATTCGCGTCCCATAGCAATGAAGATTTATAAGCGCATTCTTGAGCTACGCCCAGCGTGGACGGAAAAGATTGCAGTGGTCATGACGCAAGGCAATAACGATCCCGAAGAATGGCGTGAGATTATCGGCAACAAAGCTCATAAGGACGATATGGCGCGGAAATTCAAAGACAACAACTCTCCGCTGAAAATCGCCATCGTCGTGGATATGTGGCTGACCGGCTTTGATGTTCCCTCCCTTGCTACGATGTATGTCTATAAGCCGATGGCTGGACACAACCTGATGCAAGCTATCGCCCGCGTCAACCGTGTCTTCAAAGATAAAGAAGGCGGTTTGGTTGTCGATTACGTCGGTATTGCGGCTGCACTGAAACAGGCAATGAACGACTATACTGCCAGAGACAAGAAGAACTATGGTGATACAGATGTAAGCAAGGCTGCATATCCGAAGTTCCTTGAAAAGCTCTCTATTTGCAGAGATTTGTTCCACGGATTCAGTTATGAGAAATTCATGACCGGAAGCGACCTCGACAGGGCAAAGCTCATCAGCGGCGGAGTGAACTTCATACTCGGCAAGAGTGTTGCAGAGTACGAGCTTCCTGACAATGAGAAGACACAGAATGTGTTTATCAAAGAAGCCCTGCTTCTCAAACAGGCACTTTCGCTGTGCAGCAGCTTGGTAGGCGAGCAAACTCGCATGGAGGCAGCTTTCTTCGAGTCCGTAAGAACAATGACCGTGCGCTTGGTTTCAGGCGGTACCGGAAAGAAGTTTACGCTTCCGGAAGTAAATGAGCGCATTAACGAGCTTTTGAAGCACAGCATCAAGAGCGAAGGTGTTATCAACCTCTTCTCCGATGTCCAGACTGAGTTTTCGTTGTTCGATCCGAAGTTTCTTGAAGAAGTGGCAAACATGAAGGAGAAGAATCTTGCAGTCGAACTCCTGAAAAAACTGATTTCCGAACAGGTCTCTGTTTACCGCCGAACAAATATCGTCAAGTCTGAGAAGTTCTCCGAAATCATTCAGAGCGCAATGAACCGCTATTTGAACGGAATGCTGACCAACGAGGAAGTCATTCAAGAATTACTCAAGCTGGCGAAAGACATTGCCGCTGCTGCCGCCGAGGGTGAAAAACTCGGATTGACAGCGGACGAGCTTGCTTTCTATGATGCTCTCACGAAGCCGCAAGCAATCAAGGACTTTTACGAGCATGACGAGCTTATTGCTATCACGAAAGAACTGACAGATTTGCTTCGCAAAAACCAGACAATAGACTGGCAAAAGAAAGAGAGCGCAAGAGCTGGAATGCGCCGCTTGGTCAAAAGGTTGCTGAAAAAACACAAATATCCGCCAGAGGGTATGGATGATGCTGTCCAGACTGTCATGAGCCAGTGTGAGATGTGGACGGACAATGTAATGACCGCGTAACTCCCCTACGAGAAAGGAGTAGATCATGGGCAATTCAGTCATGTTGAATGGCGTCGAATATGCCGGAGAACAGATTGCCTACAAAGACAGCACCTATGAGCTTGTGTCAAAGGTCGCTTACCTGATCGGCGTCCCGCTCCGTATTTTTCAAAATGAACACGAGCCGCCAAAGATAGAGATATACAACCGGCTTGAACAGGATAAAAATGCCCGCATCATTCGTAATCTATGTATCATCCGCACCGCCATTGAGCGCAACTACCGGAAAATAAATGACATCATGCGGATGGAATACCGTGGGCTTCTTTCGATGCCTGAGATCCTTCCAATGTCCAGTATGCAGCAGCTTTCAAATGACGGAATCAGCTTTATTAAAAAGTCGAGTACAAAGCTCTGCCACCACATTATCGAGATCAACCGGCTGATTTCAGACCGCATTAACAACTGCAAAAGCCTCTTTCCAATCTGGATTAACTGGGCGTACATAAAAGAGCTGTTCATTATGCCAAACGGCTTGACAGAGGACGGAACGAAAGATGCTGCGGACATCTATTACGCAAGTCTCTCCTACTACCCCTATCAAATGTACATCAACTGGGTTCCGATGGACGAGGGCAATGTCCTCTATAATGACAAGAAGTTTGCAACCCTGCTTTATCAATGGCATTGCGACGCCTTCACGGAATACAGTAAAGTCTCCGATGCAGGGGCTTTTGTAAAAAACAATATCTACGACTTCATTGATGACAGCGAGAAGACCGTATTGGTGGTGGACTGCGAAAACTCCGACCCGTACAAGCTCTGTGCGACTTTGCGTAACCTTGATTATGAGGTTATGCAGAAAATCTCAACGATAATCCTATTTGACGATGTTCATACTGCGTCTGCTTGGAGAATCCTTGAAAGCTATGTCAAAATCCCCGTCGAACACATCATGATTGAAAGAATCAAGCAGAACAAATCGTTAGTAGACATCAAACTGACTGCGAGAGCCTGTCAGGAACACTACCAGAAGCAAGTAGATTCTTTCGTCATTGTCTCAAGTGATTCCGACTACTGGGGGCTGATCTCTTCCTTGCCGGATGCCAGATTCCTTGTCATGATTGAACGCGAAAAATGCGGACCGGATATGAAAACCGCCCTTGCAGACGCTGGAATCTTCTACTGCTATCTGGACGATTTCTATTCTGGCAATAGTGAGGACATCAAGAAAAACGCGCTGTTCAAGGAGATGTACCGCTGGATTGATAACTCCATTCACCTGAATGTCAACGATATGTTTGATGCGGCTCTGCGAAATACGAGGATTGAGATGTCTCCCGCAGAGCGACGGCAGTTCTATGAGAAGCACATCAGGCACATGACGCTGACCATCGACGAGAACGGAAATGTCAGCATTGAACTGAAACGCGGATAGCCTTGGTTTCTATTCCGGGAGGAATGTGGATGGACAACAGATTCTATTTTGGATTCAATACATCGGAGGAACGGAAAAAGCGCAGAAAGACTGCGGGACGAGCCGCCGGAACGCTATCATGACATCACATGGGACTCCCTGCCTATCAAGAATCGTACAAGCAGTCCGGATGAACTGAGGAAGTTTTACGAAGGTCTGCCCTCAGCCAAGGAATGGTGGTACAAACGGCATTCTCTTCGGAAACATAGAACAGTCCCCCAAAAACGAGAATCAGAAAATGGAGGTGTATCATGATGTACAATGAAAATCTGCGTGAAGAAGAACGCCATTTGATCCAGCAGATCGCCGAACAAACAGAGAGAGGTAAAATCGGCTGGGAACTGACAGAGTATAATCCGCTGTCATTTCTGAATGAGGACAAGATAGACAAAAACCCAGCAGTAATCTGTCAGTCCTTCTCCTTTGAGGCAATCATCGGCGGCTCTCGTTACGAGCTTGATGTCATGGAGAATATTGATGTGCCGTCCGGTATGGGAGACTACACCATAACCTTGACACGGGATGAAACCGAAAATTTTCTTAAAATTGAGGATGCGCTTTCCTTTGACTGTGACCGCTATGAATGCACACCGGAGGAAGTCGCAGAGCGATTTGCGGACAGCCCCATTGTCCGTCTCTGCAACGCCATCATTCCTGCCACGCTTGGGCAGGAGGATTTAGAAGAGGTCTTCACATGGGCAAGGTTTTTCAACGAGACTGGCATTTCTGCAAAGCTGATGAATCATCCGCTGACCAAGCTCTGTGAAAAGCTGTTCGACGAACACCGTCTGATGGACTTCCATCGCTGCGTCTTGGATGTGGACTATCGAAAGCTGCTCCTAAATGAACTGGCTCATAACTAAGACACGGAAAAACGCCCCCGACACTGTGCCAGACGCACAGTGCCGGGGGCGTTCCCGTTTCCAGCGATTTATTTTTCTCTCGGCAAGTGACTGTTCATAAGGTGACACTTTCCGTTTTACGAAGCCGTGAAAATTCGATGTGTTCCGTGGAGATGTTCACTGGGCAGCATACGCCGTACACGTTTCCAATAATCACCGAGTAGTGCAATGTGTATTCACTATCGGGAAATACTTCACGGTTTTCACAACGCTTGATTCAGAAGGGATTTTTTTGCCTTATTCCCGCGTGACATCAAGGGAAACCGGATTGATAACGATGATAGATTTGCCCTTTTTGTGGGCATATCTCACGGTGTTCCCAGTACCGCTGGGGCATCCATTCCATACTGCGAGAATATAATCGGCGTGATCGACCATGTACCGATTTCTCTTGTCCATGCAGTCCGACGTGTACTCCCGTTGCAGCATGGTCTCCTTGTCACACTTTGCCGCGATATTATAATACCGTTCCCGTGAAGCCACAGACCATTTGATCGCTTGTGTCTCACAAGGGATTGCACTTTCCAGAGTAATGTGAGGGTATTTTGATTTCAAATCGAGTACAATTTCCGCAGCGTACATATCGACGCCAAGAGCCATGCCGGTAATAAAATGCGTGACGCCCTCGTTCTCGATGAGTGCTACAATCTGATCCCGCATAACAGACTTCAAAGAAGTACAACGCTTATCGGATTCATCAAAGCCGAACGGAAGACTCTGCGGTCTATGACCGGTAAACGCACAAGTCTTGCCTTGAACGGATTGCTTTTCAGCTTTTCGAGCAGACTTTCTAAACTCAATAATGCGCGACATGACACCCCTTCTTTCACTCTTTTGGTAGGTAACTCCATTCTATCACCCTCATCACTGACAGTCAACGCATTGTCGTTAGTAAAATCAACGACGACGTACCGTGGATAATGACACCGCCGTTAGGTACACTAAATGCAAAGGTGGTGAGGCTATGCGAGAGAAGAAGGACATCAATATTGAAATCGGCGGCAATATTCAAGTGGCAAGAGAACAGGCGGGATATACGCAGGACACGCTCTCAGAAATGCTTGGCATGACGCCGAATCACCTGAGTGCCATTGAGCGTGGTGCATCCGGTATCTCTCTTGAAGCCTTGCAGCGTCTTTGCCGTTTGCTCGGCGTCAGCGCAGACCGAATTATTTTTGGGACTGACGCGCCAGAAGCGGAAGCCCTTGCGCTTGCCAGACGTATTTCGGACATAAAGCCGGAATACCGGCAACAGGTTCAAGAACTGCTGTCCGCTATTTTGAATATGTCATAAAAAAAGAGCCTCTGCCGACACCCAAACCGGGCATCGACAGAGGCTCTTGATTCGTTTTCCGGGCATTCAAACAAGTGCCGAAATCGACACTTATTTCCGCGCTAAAGAAGAAACTGCGCAGGGAATACAATCACTTAGGCTGGTCAGTTTGCGCCGCTCTGAGGCTTGCAATCACAGGCTTTTTCGACCCCTAACTGTCTACACCTCGATGCCTTGCGGGAGAAATGCGGACAGGCGATGAGATCCGCACGGAAACTCTGCTTGCAGCTATGGACGCAGCGGACGCAGAAGCGGTTATACTTCCGGCGTCCGCTGTCCCCGATGAAGAACGACCACTCCTGCCGCCATTTCTGACTTCTGCTCACAGCTCAATCTCTCCTTTGTGCTTTTTGGGAGGGCAGCATTCCTTCTGCTTTTCAGCCTTTGCGGACTTGAGCCTGTCCATGATAGAGGACTTCTTGCCGGTTTCGGGGGCTTTGGCATCAGGGGTCTTGTCTTCCTTTGGACCGTTGTTGATGATCCCATCAATCATGCCGTAGTCATCCTCCATCGACATCTCCGCCGCCTTGAGGTAGTTTTCCTTCTCAAGAGCTGCCATCCAGCTTTCCTTGCTGATACCGAGCATTCCGCCCTTTGCCGCATGATCGGCAATCTCCTTGGCATCCACGCACAAGCCCTCGGTATTATCGGAATATAGACGGTAAACCTCGCACCCCTTCTCCAAAGCCTTCTCAGCCGCCTCCTGACCGGCGGGAAGAACGCCAGCCCATGCGTAGCCGTAGTCCTTCATATCCTGAACGGAGAGCGCGGGATCGGGCATTTCCGGCACTTCCTTGACCTCAAGATTGAGAAGGCGGAGCGTGTCATCGTCAAAGCCGTTGTAGACATCATCAAGGACAAGCTTACCGCGCTCATCGACAATGATACAGGCAGCTTCATCGCCGTAGGTGTCATGCTCCATCAGATAAAAGCTGTGACCGCCGACTTCGTGCCGGTCAATGGTGTGCCACGTCCCGATGTGACCGGCAACCGTCAGACCGGAGGTGTCGGCATTCATCTCAAAGTCCTTCTGCTCGATGCTTTCCTGCTTCTGCTGCTCCTTCGAGATCATGGGGATTGCCACAATCTTATCGCCCAACTTAACAAACTGCTCCGGCACCTTGAAGTGGTCAGAGAACTTCTGCATCTGCTCTACGGTCAGAGAGCCGAAGCTGTCATCCGTCAAGCCAACTACCATGAATGTTCCGGCAACAACGTCGTAGATGTCACCATCTTCATCACGCAGAGCGCGGTTCAGGGGCAGACCTTCCAGCTTGCCTTCCTCGTTGCAGACTAAGGCAACCGGGTCTTCGTAGGTATAAATTGCCTCGATGCAGCCGCCGACCTCATGCTGCAAGGACTCCAGACCGGAGTCAATCTCCTTCACATAAGGCTCCTTGCCCGGCTCAACGATGAGAACGGCAATGGTGCTGTCACGCTCGGCGGCTTCCCCTGAGCCGGTGATCCGGTATTCGTCGGGAATATCATCAAGATCGCCGTTGAACTGTCTGTCCCACCTCTCGCTTGCGACGCGGACATAGCCTTCATCGGTGAAGCGTCCCTGCTCATCCATCGCAATGTCGCGCCCATAGCGTTCATAGTCGATGTAATTTGCCAGAGGACCGAGATCCTTTTCAGAGTAGATACCGGCTTCGTGGGCGTAATAATAGCCAAGGTCGGATTCGTCGTTGATACCGGGCATGATGTCGTAGCAGTCCAGATTGAACGTCAGGTTGATGAGATCGTCGATGTCGCTGACCTCATCGCAGCCAGCCTCCATAATGGCAACGAGCTTTTCCTGATCGCTCAGGGAAAGCTCGTCAATCAAGGCGGCGAGATAGTTGAGCTTATCAAGGCTCTCGTATTCACCAAGCATCTTCTGAACGCCATAGATCGGGCATTCGTAGTCGGTAATAAACCACTCTTCATAGGGCTGACCGAACTCATCCTGCTTGCCGATCCCGATGCGCTCAAAGACCTTCTGCATCTCTTCTTCGGTGGTGGGCAGCTTCACCCACTCACCGACCAGCATACCCTCGTTGTACTTGCCAAGGTTCGTGACGAAGGCTTCAAAATCACCGTCTAATACGGGCATAGGCATCCTCCTTTCAGTCATCCATCATGCCGTCCGGCATGATATACAGTTCCTCAAACTCAGCATCGGTCATGGCTTCGAGCTTCCGGACGGTCTTATACATCAACTCTGCGATCTCGCCGTCCATGTCGTTCAGGGTGACGCTCTTCATATCGTCGATCAGCCGCTTCCGGCTGGACGTGTTGAAGCAGCACATCAGGTTGATTTCTTCCACGGTAAAGTTTTTCATATCAGAGTTCCATATCCTTTCCTTTCAATTTCTGTGGCTTCTGTGTGTGGGGCGGCTGTGCTTTCTGCGCGGATTTCAGTTTGTCGCGGATGGATTCACGGGCAGCGGGCTTCTTCAGGATGGTGTCGTAGATGGCAGTCCCGGCGTCTTCCACATAGGATCGGACATACTGGATGCTTTCAGAAAAGCGAATGGGGCGGTTCTTGTCCTCGATGTTGGTCAGCCGGACTTCATCAGCGGCAAAATCAACCGCGTCGATTCTGCACTTGATGCCATCCACATTCAGCGTCGCGCCGACAGGAATGTAATCTGCGGCTTTGAGTTCCTTGAAGGTCTCGCCGTCCTTGCTGAGAAAGACATCTGCGCCGGACTTCCAGAGCTTGTGAGAACCGGCTACCCATGCGCTTTCACGGAAGCCCGTCACCGGCATGGAGGGCTTGCCGCGCACCTTCTTCTCAAGGAGCTTCGTGCCGAGCAAGGGCGCGGCTTTCTCTGCGTCCTTGCCGTACAGTTCAAAATAGCCGTTCTGGGCAAAGCAGACCAGCGCGTCGGGACGAGCCTTTTTGACTGCCTCATATTTGCGGAGTTCTGCGATGGGGAGCGGCGAAAGCACCTCTGTCCTCTCTGCCTCTGGCAGTCTGTCACGGCGGCTTTTCTGCTTAGACAGCACTTCCACCAGAGCATCCGCGTCCTTCGGGAGCGTCTGGTAGGTTTTGACGCCGCCATGCTCACCGACCAAAGACATTGCTGCATCGAAGCTGCTGCGGCAGGGTGCGTCCAGCACAAAGCCATCTGCGAAGGTCAGCCGGTCATGATCCGGCGCAATCGAGTTCTGCGCCACATTTGCCGCCTGTTCCCGGTAGTTGATCTCAAAGACGTCCCCGAACACCTTGCCGCGCTTGACGGTTTTCGGGACAATGACGCGGGCAATGCACTCGTCGTAGGTCTGTTCCGCATAGAAACGGAAGGTGTTGTGATCCCGCGTTCCCTGAATAAAGACCTGATTTTCATTGAGGCAGTGCGTTCCATGCGGGCGGCAGAACCACATCAGCGTCTTGTCTTCGGGATTCTGGCTTTCGGCGGCGCGGCGGATGATGCGCTTGTCGATGTCGAAGTCTTCCTTGTAGCTGTCTACATGACTGTCCACGAGCTTCTGCAGCTCCGCGATGATGTCAACGTCTGTGTATTTCTTCATGCGTCTCCTTTCTCACAACTCCATGTCGTGCGTTTTGGATTTGACCGGGGATTTCTTCTCCGGCTGCGTTTTTGCGGCAGCTTTGAGCTGATCGCGGATGGAGGGCTTTTCCTGCTTCTGCTCCTGCTTGATGTATTCCAGCGTCGGCATCAGCTCACGGTAACAGCCCTGCGTTTTCCGCGCCGCATGACGGCGATGGATTTTGAACAGCGGCTCACCGTTCTGCGTGACCGTGTTGCCCTCAATTTTGACGCCGTTCCGTGCCAGCAGATTGAAGGAGTGGTTGGAGGTGCGATAGGACGCCCGCATTCCGTCGTTGTTATAGGCGATCTGCCCCTTGAGCGTGTCCATGACGGCAGCTTTGATCTCCTTCTCTTCGGCAGTCAGGCGGTGTGCCTTCGGTGCTTTTGCTGCTTCCTCCGGCAAGGGCGCAAAGGGAGACTTGACCTCCACGGTTTTTACCTCAATAGAGGTAATCTCATCATTCTCCCATGCAACAACCTCCGGGTCTCTTTCCTCTGTTTTTTCAGACATGACTTCCTTCTGCGGTTCGGTCTGCTGACGGAACGCATCGACGAAAAGGGCGGTCAGTCCGGGATTGGGTTTATCCACAAGGAAGCGAGAGGCATTCTCCGGGCAGACCTCAACGCTCTTCGCCCATTCCTTGAGAGGCTGCGGAATACGCCCGTCGAAGTCTTTCTGCTGAATGGTGTTTGCAAGGACATACCGGACGCGCTCCGGAGAGAACTGCTCAAGGACACTTTTCACGGCAGCATCCGCATCCAGCCGGTTATCTCCGTAGTTGGCGCTGATCGCCGCCTCAATCGCACTGCGGCATTCCACGTTTGCAGAGAGAGAAGCACGATATGACTCCAGCTCACCGGCTTCATAGGCATAATTCGCCGTCTCGCGGTAAATGGGTACTTCCGGCATCTCTTCCACGGGTGCCTCGGCTTCCTTCTCTGCGGACTGTGCTTTCTCTGCCAGCAGCACCTTGAGCTTGGCGTCAATGCCCTCGATCATCTCAGCCGCCGTCTTGCGGATGGTGTCCAGAGAGCTTTTCAGCTCCTTGGTTTCCTTGCCGGAAGACCACCCGGCGATGTAGCCGAAGGAGTAGTCCGAGGTTTCAATGCCGTACCGCTGGCAGACGGTGTAGGCAACGCTTTCTGCCTCAACCTCCTTGGTGTGCCGATCCTTCTTATCTTCTGGCGCGGCTTTCTCATCCGGCTTGATGGCGTGGAGCTTTGCATGGGCGATCTCGTGAATGGCGGTCTTGACCGTCTGGATTTCGCTCATGCCCTCCTGAATGGCAATGCGGCTTTCAACCGGCGAGAAGAATCCCTTTGCACCGCCCGGAATGTCCTCAAAGGAAATAGGGACGGGAGATTCCTGCTTGAGTGCATCGAAGAACGCTTCGTAGTTCTCGACGGTGCCTTTCAGCTCATCGACGATAATGTCCGGAAGCTCCTTGCCGTCTGTCTGGGAAACGTCGAAGACACTTACCACCTTGAAAGCAGGACGCAGGACCTCAACCGTTTCCGTGACAGTCTTTCCGTCCGCGCCGATCACCGGCTTCTGCGTTACAGGGTCAATCTTCTCACGCTCTTCCTGCGCCTTGTACGGCGCGGGTGCAAGAATCTTGATGCCCTTTTCGCCCTTCATGACCTGACGGTCAAAGTTGCGCTGCCACGAGGTATAACCGGCAACATAGGTTGCCTCCGGCTTCTGCATCGCAATGAGCAGCGTGTTGTTGAAGGAATAGTTGTAGAACTTGGACATCGTGCGGAGGTATTCCTTGAACCGCTCGGATTCAAAAAGCTCCTTGATGCCCTCTTCCAGCTTGTCCGTGATTTCGCGGACTTGCTGTGCATTTTTGTTTTCAGCCATCTCAAACCTCCATTTCTTATTTGCTTTTGGGCGAAGAAAACCCCATCTGGGATTTGCTCAATAAACGAGCCTTTACCTCAGACGGGGTTTCTCTGCGCGTCATCCGACGATGGAATATGTTGTCTTCGTTCTCCCATTCAATCAGCCGGTCAAACATTTCCGGGTGCTTTGTGACCATGTGCAGCAGCTCCGAGTCGCTGGCGTTTGGACAGAACCAGCAGCCGTTTCTGCGGCAGTGACCGTAGATCGGAGAAAGCAGTCCGTGTTCCTGACAGAGCTTGTAGGCGTCCGCCTCGGTCATACCGTATTTGGCAAGCAGACTGACCTTCTTCACGCCGTCCAGACGCGCAAGGCGTTTTGGCTCATCCTCCGCGATACCGATATAGCTCACGGTGTCCGGAGAAAGCTCGGTATTGTACTTGCGGACGGGCGGGATTTTGCAGTCCCGATTGACCGTGCACATCCCGGCCCACGCAAAACCGCGAACCTCGCCCTTATGCGGTCCGCGGGTGATGACGTGGTGGAACACGTCATCGTAGGTCCTGTCTGCATGGAGAATGGTGAACTTGATGCCCAGCTCCTTTTCGCAGAAGGGCTTGAGCCGGTCATAAATGAAGTCCCGGTGTTCCGGGACTTCGCCGCTTGTGCCTTTGTCGAACATGACCTCGCTGAAAACCGCCTCGTCCAGCGGCTCGTTGTGCTGTGCAGCCAGCAGGAGCGTTGCTACGCTGTCCTTGCCTCCGCTGCATGAGGCAACATACTTCGGACGGATCATCGGTCAAACTCCATCTTGAAGCTGACGTATTTGCCGCCGCTGTCATCCAGACGGATCACCGCGTCGTAGAGCTGAGGCTTCTTCGGCGTGTAAAGCCCGGTCACTCGGCACCAGCCCTTGTCCAGTAGCTCTTTTGCAATCTTCTTGGTCAGCTTCTTTTTCTTGCTGGAAAAGAACTTATTGTCTTCCCACAGGCAGAAGGAGCATTCCTTGTTCGAGCAGTAGAAATTGCCCTTGCCGACGTAGACCGGAGAGCCGCAGCGGGGGCATTTGCCGATTTCCTCCTTGCCCGTGCCGAAACGCTGGGCTTCGGCGTCAGAAAGAAACGGATAGGCTTTCACAAGATCCCCGGTCATCCGGACAATGCCGCTGAGGAAGGCATCCGCATCCGCTTTGCCGCGCTCAATCTCCATGAGCGTGTTTTCCCATTCCGCCGTCATTGCGGGAGAGGTGATCTGTTCCGGCAGGACGCAGACAAGGTTGCAGCCGTCCTTCGTCGGAATGAGGGATTTACCCTTGCGCTCTGCAAAGCCGGACTTCACCAGCTTCTCAATGATACCGGCGCGGGTCGCGGGAGTGCCGAGACCTTTCTTCTCGGTGTCATCGTCGAACTGATCGTTTCCGGCAGTCTCCATTGCAGACAGGAGCGTGTCTTCCGTGTACTGCTTCGGGGGCGTTGTGAAGTGTTCGGTGACGCTGGCAGACACACCATCCAGAACATCGCCCTCATGGACTTCGGGCAGGGGCTTCACGGAATCATCCTTTTCCTTCGTCTTGAGGGAAGCCTTAAACAGCTCTTCAATGGCTTTCCATCCGTTTTGAACGACGGTTTTGCCCTTGGCTTTGAACGAATAGCCCTCGCAGGAGAGCATGATCTGTGTTTCTGCGTAAGTGTGCTTCTCGCCGGTCGCACACAGAAGGCGCATCCCGACAAGATTGAGGATTTTCTGTTCAGACTGAGGAAGCGCGGAAACATCCTGCTTTTCAAGCTGGACGGTCGGAAGAATGGCGTGGTGATCCGTAACCTTGCTGTTGTCGGTCACGCGGGCAATGTCCGGAGTAATCGAAACGCCGGAGAAAAGCGGAAGCTGGCGGCAGACGATGGAAATGACCTGACGGGCAGTGTCCTCCATATCGTCCGTGATAAACTGACTGTCCGTGCGCGGATAAGTCAGGAGCTTCTTTTCGTAGAGCGTCTGAACGAGATCGAGCGTCTGCTGGGCGGTGAAGCCGTAGTATCGGTTTACCTCGCGCTGCAAGGTGGTCAGATCATAGAGCTTCGGAGGATTGACAGTCTTCGTCTCCTGCTTGAGAGAAGAAACGACGGCTTGCTTTTTCTCGCAAGCCGCCGCAATCTTCTTTGCTTCCTCTTCGGTTTTGACCTTTTCCAGATCGGCGGTCAAATCACCCTTGCCGACATGGACGTTGAAATACTTCTCTTTCTGGAACGTGGAGATTTTTCCGTCGCGCTCCACCAGCATTGCGAGGGTCGGCGTCTGGACGCGCCCAACCACCAGCTTCTTGTGATAGAGCGTGGTAAACAGGCGGGTGCCGTTGATACCGACAATCCAGTCCGCCTTCGAGCGGCTGAGTGCCGCTTCATAGAGATGGTCATATTCCTTGCCGTCCCGGAGATGGTTGAAGCCTTCGCGGATGGCGGAGTCCTCCAACGAGCTGATCCACAGACGCTTAAAGGGCTTGGTGCATCCGGCTTTGTTGTAGACCAGCCGGAATATCAACTCACCCTCGCGTCCTGCATCGGTTGCGCAGACCAATTCGGTGACACGCTTGTCCTGCATGAGAGCGGACAGCACCTTGAACTGCTGTGCTTTGTCCTTCGTGACCTCAAACATCCAGTTTTCCGGAACAATGGGCAGATCGTCATACCGCCACTTGGCATACCGCTCATCGTAGGAGCTGGCGTCTGCCAGCTCCACCAGATGACCGAAGCACCATGAAACGATGTAATTGCCGCCCTCCATGTAGCCGTCCTTGCGGGACGTTGCGCCCAGCACCTTTGCGATGGACTGGGCGACGCTGGGCTTTTCAGCAATGGCTAAGATCAATCTTCATCACCATCCGTTTCAGCATCCTCCGCAATCTGCGGCTCATCATCCTCGTTGATGTACGGCTCTTCCTCGTAGCCTTCATCATCAAAGAAGTCCATATCCTCATCCTTGGGCTTTCTGCCCTTGACGAACTTGATGTAGTAATAGGCTGCACCCGCAGCACCGGCAAGAACGAAGATGACGAGGATCATGCCGATGTTGGATTTCTTTTCGGGTTTAGGGGCGGGAGCATCGGTTTCTGCATCCTTATCCGGCTCAGGTGTAACGGGGGCTGTGCCGGTGCATTCGCTCATGTTGGTCTTGCAGACCGGGCAGTCGGTGTTGACCTGACCGGCAGCGCATTTCTCTTTGCAGTTACAGGTGGTCAGAGCAGCCGCAGTGTCTTCATCCAGCAGCGCAAGCAGATCGCTCTCATCGACCATGTTCAGGAAGTACGTCTGATACTGTTCCTCATCCTCGTTGATGGGCGCATCGTAGTCGATGACGATATAGAACGTGTTGCCGTTCTTCGTCTGGACAGTGATGAACTGCTTGTTGGTTGCCTTGTCATAGAGCAAGTCGCGGGTGTAGGCGTTGCCCTCATCGTCAATCGGCTCACCCTTCGGCTTTTCCGGCGTTGGAGTGACTGCGGGCTGCTGTTCCGGCTGGGTTGCCTCTGTGACCGGAAGGTTCTGTTCGGTATCATCGGCGTAGGCAAACGCCGTCACCGAGAAGCAGGACAGAACCATGACGCAGACCGCAAGGACGGTCAGAAAACGAAACTTCTTACGCATTGTCGATTACCTCCGTATTTCCGGCGGGCTTGGTGCCGCCCTTCATGGAAGACAGGAACGCCATGATCTGATCCTTGTCCATCACCATAGAGCGCACGGTATTGATGATTTCAAGGTTTTCCAGCTCTGTCTTCTTGTCGTACAGCTCCTTGAGCTGACCTTCGATTTCGGACTTCTTCTTTTCAGCCTTCTCAATGTCGGAGAGGACTTTCTGATACTTGGGATTCATGCAAAACTCCTTTCTTTTAGTAGGCGGGTCTTCCGAAGGCGTAGAAATGCTGCTGCCAATAGGAAGAGTTGATGGATGTGTACTGAATGGGGTCGCCGCAGTGGATCATGACCCCATCACCGACGTAAATGCCGACGTGAGACACGCCGGGGGTGTCATACGTTCCGACGAAAAAGATGAGATCACCGGGCTGTGCATTCGCCTTTGAAACCGGCGTACAGACATTGTAAAGCCCCTGTGCGCCAAGCCGTCCGGTATTCACAAGACCGCTGTTCGTGAGAACATAGCTGACAAAGCCGGAGCAGTCAAAGGATGTGTCGGGATTGGAGCCGCCCCACACATACGGATAGCCGAGATACTTTTCCGCCTCGGTGATCAGTGTCGCAAACTTCTCGTCGTTCAAGTATTCCGGGTTGACATCGTAGTCGGCAGGAGGATTTGTGATGTACTTGTCCACATAGGGAGAGTCACCGAACAGATCCTCGCGGTTGCCCAGCACCGACATATACGTCGCGTACATGGAAAGCTGTTCCTGAGACATGATGTAGACCGGGACGTGGGAGAGATTGAAGTTTTCGAGCTTCACGTTGCAGATGTAGTAGTCATACGGGACGCGATAGGTTTCCGTGTGCGTGTTGCCGTCTGCGTCCGTCCATGTGTCGGTTTCCGTGCGGTATCTGGTTTCGATGATAACCTCTTCGGTGAGGATGTACTGCTTTTCAAACAGCATTTGGAGCGTACCCTGCACCTCATCCAGCGTGAACTCGCCCTCATGGAGAGCCGAGAGAATGGAGATCAGCACATACGGGTCATGCTCAATATCGTCCAGATCGAAGTGGTATTCATCGTAGTTGTGAGTGCTTTCGTAGGTGTCGAGATAGTGTTGCAGCTCCTGCTCCATTTGGCAATACTGCGCTTCTGCGCCCAGCATCGCATCATCCTCGCTGAGATAAGAGGAAGCGATAACCGACGAGCCGGTAGAGGTGAGCATCGAACACGAGCTGATTCCAGCACCGAGCAAAACGAGAAGTGCAATTCCGACGCCGATCCAGATGAAGACCTTCTTGTTCTTCTCAAAGAACTCCTTGATCTTGTCAGACGCCTTCTCACCGAGCTTCTTGCCGGTATTCTTTGTGGCAGTCCCGGCAGTCTGAGAACCGGCATTCCGTGCAGCGGCGTATTCCTTCTTGATGTTCTGCTTCTGGTAGTGCTTGTTCATGTTCTGCTTCTTCATCTCAGGATGCTCCTGCTGATTTCTCTCATATTGGAGCTTGGCGTCAGCTACATCCGCCTTGTGTTCCAGCTTGGAGACCTTCTCGTAGGGCTTGTTGACGCTGCTTTCCCGATGATGACGGAAATGCCGAGCGGCAGTCTCGACGGCGATCTCCGTCTTATGCGCCGCCTCAACCGCCGAATTTTCCTGTTCGACCTCATGGATTTTGCCGTGAATGCCGGAAGCGAGGGTGTCACCGACCTTGCGGACGGTTTTGTCTGCCTCGAATTGCAGCTTACCTTTGCCCTTGGGCTTTTTCAGCTCATCCTCAAAATGAAGGCGGGTTTTGCCCTTGCCGGTCTCTTCATCAAAGACGCGCTCTTTCTTGAGAACCTTGTGCGTGGGCAGCTTTTCACGGGCGGCATCCAGACGCTCATGCGCCTTCTCGGACTTCCTTTCGAGCTTCTGCATCCGCTTCGTGGGCGGGACGGCATCGTCGATGATCGGCTTTGCGGAGGCGGTTTCCGCCGCTTGAGTGAGAATGGCATCTGCATCCAATGCTTCAACCGCAGAGGTCTTGCGCAGCTTGTGCGTGACAACCGTTTCGGCAATCACCGTGCCGGTATGAGAAGAAACACCGTGCTGCTCTAAGGTTGGAGGCTTGAACGGCGTTTCTGACGAAGGCAGCGGTTCGGGTACATTCTGGGGTGGATTTTCTGCCTTTTTCTCTTCTGTGACGGACGTTTCCGAGGGCGGCTTAGTGTCGTTATCCTCGGTGTGTTCCGCCTGAAACTGACGCTGTTGACGGCGCATCTGCACCTTTTTCTGTTCCTCCGCAGAAAGAGCTTCGGAAGGTTCTGCTGTCTCAGCGGGCTTCACCAGCTCCGCATCTTCCAGCCGCTTTGACACACGCTGCTCGGTGCCAGCCGTCAGGTTTTCCTCAACCGCGCCCTCCCGCGTCATCCGCACGACTACCTTGTCGCGGGCTTTGAGTTCCGGTTCTTTGGACATTAGATTTCACCTCCAATCCGCTTGTAGGCAAGCTCGGTGTATTCAGGGTTCAGCTCGATGCCCACGAAATGACGCCCCATCTGTGAGGCAACCATACCGGTTGTGCCGCTCCCCATAAAGGGATCAAGTACAATGCCGCCTTCGGGACAACCGGCGAGAAGACAGGTTTCAACCAGCTTCGGAGGGTAGGCGGCATAGTGACCGCCCTTGAAGGGGACGGTGTTGATCTTCCAGACATCGCGCTTGTTGCGGAGAGGATTGATGTCACAATCCTTGATCTCGCCATGCTCACGGGGACGATTGATGGACTGCGGCTGAGGCTGACCGGGAACGGGCTTGCCGTATTTGTTGCCGCCCTTCATGCCGCGCTTGAGGCGTTCTGCCGTTGCAGGGGCAATCGGTTCGGAGATTGCCTTGTAGTCAAAGAAATACTTCTTGGACTTTGAGAACAGGAAAATATGCTCATAGCAGCGGGATAGGCGGTCTTTCACGCTCTCCGGCATGGGGTTGTCCTTCATCCAGATGATGTCGTTGCGCAGATACCAGCCGGTATCACGGAGGGCAAAAGCCAGCATCCACGGAATACCGATCATGTCCTTTGGCTTGCAGCCCTCAACCTTGTTGTTGAGAGCCACAGCCTGACCGTTTCTGCCGTAGGGGTTCTTCGGGTCAATGAAATCTCCCTGATTGCCCTTTCCAGCGTAGGTGTCCGAGATGTTCAGCCAGAGCGTACCATCCGGACGCAAAACGCGCCTGACTTCGGTAAACACTTCCGTCAGGCGCGAGATATATTCCTTCGGCATTGTCTCTCTGCCGATCTGAGCATCCATGCCGTAATCACGGAGCGCGTAATACGGAGGGGACGTCACACAGCAATGAACGCTGTCATCGGGCAGAGTTTTCAGGATTTCAAAGCAATCGCCGGTATGAATGATGTCAAGTTGTATGGTGGTGTACCTCCTGTTCTGTTGGATTTGTGTTTCCATTGAAATGTTGGCTGTAAAACCCGACAACATTTCAATGGGCATCAGTCGGAGTAATACTCGTCCGGCTCGTAATCCTCATCTTCCGTGAAGTCCTCGTCGAGATCGTCAATCTCGTCCGCCCAACGGTCGAAGATTTCCTCGGCTTCCTTAGCCGCCTCACGATAGAGGCTCAGGCGGTTCTTCTCAAAGGCAGCGAAAGCAGGGACAAACTTGCCGAACTCGCGGATTGCCTTCGCATCCTGCGTGCGCATATCTGCGACGCACTGAATGATTTCGGACATCGTGAGCAAATCGTCGATCATCAGCTCATACTTGTCCTTGGGGATAGATACGGCTTCATCATCCGCCGCGTCAGCGAAAGGGGTATTCTCATCGCTGTTGCTGCACTTGGGAACATCAACCTTGAAGTAGAAACCGATCATATCCACAGATACCTTGGTCATAATCTGACGCGCCTCCTTGACCTTTTCGTCGATGTCCTCCCTCACATGGAGGTAGGCGCGGTGATGCTTCTTGAGGTCGCTTTCCAGTCGGATCAGATCGGTCAGCTCCCACAGAGCCTTAAACAGCGCGGAGGTGTTCTCTCCGTATTCGATAGCGTCCGCGTAGGGAATGGTAATCATCTTGTTGTTCATGTTCAAAAATCCTCCTTAGTTCTGTACGGTTTCTTCGGGTTTGGTGGTCATGATGCGGTAGAGTTGGGTGTCCTTGGGGAAATCGTCCTTGAAGGGAACGATGGTCGAGCCGTAGAAGATCAGCCCCTCACCGGCGTTGGAGTTGGTGATGTAGTTCTGCTGGCTGGGCGAGATGTTCAGCGCCTTCGAGAGAATCTGCCGGTCGCCGGATGCCTGATTCAGAAGGTAGACAAAATCCGAGTTTTCAAAAATGTTCTCCACCTCGCGGGAGGCAAGAAGATCCTTGACGTTCTGCGTGATTCCGGTCGGGATGCCGCCCCATTTTCTGAAACGCTTCCAGATTTCCACGCTGTATGCGGCGGTCTGTTCCTCCTTCAAGAGCAAATGGAACTCGTCCATGTAATAGCGCGTTGCCTTGTGCTGGGCGCGGTTGATGGTAACTCTGTTCCACACCTGATCCTGCACAATCAGCATACCGAGCTTCTTGAGCTGCTTGCCGAGTTCGCGGATGTCATAGCAGACGAAGCGGTTGTTGACATCCACATTCGTTCTGTGATTGAAGACATTCAACGAGCCGTGAACATAGATTTCAAGGGCAGTTGCGATGCGCTGTGCCTCCGGTTCCTTCTGATTTCTCAGAATGTTGTAGAGGTCTTCGAGGATCGGCATTTTCTCCGGCTTGGGGTCTGCAAGGAACTCCTGATAGACCATGCGGACGCTGCGGTCAATGATGGTCTTTTCCACCGGCTGCAAGCCGTCCTTGCCACCGACAATCAGCTCACACATGGAGAGGATAAAGTCGGATTTCAGCGTCAGCGGGTTTTCCTCTTCGGAGTAGTTCGTGTTGATGTCCAGCGGATTGATGTAATCCGTGCTGACCGGCGAGATGCGGATGACCTGACCGCCGAGCTTCTGCACGAGGGGAAAATACTCGGCTTCGGGGTCGCAGACGATGATGTCATCCTCCGTGATGAGGAAGGCGTTCGTCATTTCGCGCTTGGCGGAGAAGGACTTACCGGAACCGGGTGTACCCAAGATCAGCCCGTTGGGGTTCTTGAGCCGCTTGCGGTCAACCATGATCATGTTGTTGGACAGCGCGTTCAGCCCGTAGTAGAGAGCTTCGCCGCCCTGAAAAAGCTCCTGTGTGGTGAACGGCACGAAAACCGCTGTGCTGGAAGTGGTCAGTCCTCGTTCGATTTCCACCTGATTGACGCCGATAGGCAGAGAGGACATCAGCCCTTCCTCCTGCTGAAAATCAAGACGTTTGAGCGCACAGTTATACTTCTGGGCGATGGCGGCGGTCTGGAATACCGCGTTTTCGAGCTTCTGGCGGCTGGTTGCCGTGTTCATGATGAGGATGGTCACGAGGAATAGTCTCTCGTTGCGGGTCTGGAGATCCTGCAACAGACGCTTTGCCTCACCGCCGAAGGTGGCGAGATCGGACGGGATGATGTCCATATCGTAGCCGGAACGGACTGCCTTTTTCTGTTCCTCAATCTTCATCTTGTCGAGGTCGGTGATCTTCATCTTGATGCTCTTGATTGCCTTCGCCTGGTCAATCGTCCGGATATGAAAATTGACCGTGATGTTGCTGTCCATCTCAAGGAAGTCGGCAAGCATACGGTCATTGAGTTCCGGCGCGAGGATTTGGAGAAAGCTCACCGCGCCGACGGTTTTCCCCATTTTGAAGCACTTACCTTCACGGAAGTCAAAGGAAGTAGGAGCGATGAAGTCCTTCGTGCTGAGTCCTGTCCGTGCAACCATATCGAAGGAAAAGCGGAACGGTTCATTGGTGTCCATGTTGAACACATCATGAAGCACTTTCAGACGTTCATAGCCGGACAGCGGCTCCGTCCTCACACCGAGGGTTTTGAAGTTATTGAGAATGTCGGTTTCAATGCGTTCGAGCTTCGGCTTTGCCGTGCGGAGGGAGTCCGCCTCAATGCCGAAGGTGATGTACTTCTTCTTAATCAGCCCGTTATTGCCTTTGGTGAGCTGGCTTTGCAGCATACCGGAATACTCGGAGCGGATGTCGTTAAATTCGTCCTCCTGTGCCGGGATGTTGATACGCTTGCGGAACTCATTGAGGCTTGCCTTCTGATTGATGAAGGAGAGCTGGACGAAAATCGAGCTGTCGAAGTAGTTCAGAAAGTCGCACCATGCTTCAAAGATGGCAGTTTTGTCCTCGTTCTGCGCAAGCTGGTAGTTGATGTCCTCAAAGGCGATGGACTTCGTGTAGAGGCGGCTGTTCACCTTGCAAATACCGTCACGGCACATCTCCACATAGGGGATGGTCTGCTGGGCGGACTTGCGGACTTTCTTTGCCTTCCTGTCCTTTTTCTTCTGCATGACGATCCGCTTCTTTTCCTGAGCGGAAAGGGCGTCGCCGTAAACGACGCCGTTTTTGACCGTCATCTTAGGCTTTGCCTTTGCTGTGCTGTTGTTCAAGCTGCAATTCCTCCTGTTCTTTGATTTTCTGCTGAATCTCAGCGTAGAGATTGTTTGTGCGATAGGGACGCACCTTGTCCCGGATGAACATGGACTGTACGATGTGGTACAGATACTTTTCGGCGGGCTGACCGTCCTTCTCGTAAAGCGCGAAGAAGATAAACGGGAGCATGATAACCACCATCAGCATTGCCGCCGTAGACAAGTCGAGATGTGCCTTCGCCAGAAAGAAGATCGGGACGCCGACTGCCGCAGCGATGGAAAAACAAATAAGCTGCCGCTTGGTCAGGTTGAACATGACCTTCGTTTTGACGCGGTTAAGATCCTTCGGGACCGGAACAAATGCCATTGTCTGTTTCCTCCTTTCCAAGAGTAATGCTGCATTCGACCTCGTTGCCCCAAACGTCCCAGCCTTCGGGAGACTGACGGGCAAAAAGCTCTACGCGGGGAAGGTCTCCCATGAGCCGGACAATGCGCTCCCGCGCTTCATCCGGTTTTTTGGAATGCTCTTCGATATGGCTGAGGATGACCTGACGCACACCGGCGTCAACACGCTTCGGGTGTCCCTTCGTAGCAAGGATGCAGATTTCGACGTTTGCCCTTGTCCAGTAGCCCATGCCGGTGAAGAGATCGTCGTTCCTGCGGTTTTGCTTCACCCATACAAAAGCCACGGTCTTATAGGAAAAGCCCCATGCCGTCAGCACTTCGAGTGCTTCACAGAGGCACGGAAACGTGATCCAAAGGAACAGGGCGCAGTCCTTGGCGGCAAGCTCACCGACCGGAAGTGCCTTGATGTCTTCAATACACATTGTCGGGTAGTGGCTTTCTGCCGACCGTCCCTGTCCCTTCTTGGAGTAAGTCCGATACGCCCAAGGGGGATCGGCGTAGATGATGCTGTATTTCTTCATGCTGCCGACCTCCTTAGTGTGCATGGAAAATGGATTTTGCGAGGCTTCCGGTCTTGAACAGCGAGAAGCACAGAATAACCGTGTACGCTGCCACAGAGAACAGAGCCGAGTGAATGTTGTCTGCGATGATCATGCCGTTGATCAGCACCGCATAGATGCCGACACAGACCATGATGAGGAAGCCCTGAAATGCCAGAGCGAACAAGCCTTTCAGATAGTTCGTGCCGATGCTGCCCCATTCGCGGTTGCTCATGGTTGCGATGGGAATAGGCGCAATGCTCACGGTGCAGTAAATCTCAATCATGCGCCCGTAGAGGATAACCGTAATGAGGATCGCCATGATTTTGAGGCACAAGCTGATCAGAAGCGTTTCTATCGACAGTCCGAGCAGTTCTCCGACGCCCATGTTCTCCATGCCGGTACGCATCTGCGCAATCGTCGCGTCAATGTCAATGCTCGTGTTGCCGTGGATTACTCCTGCTGCACCGGAAACTACGTTCTGCCCGATGTCGAATACTGCCATCACGATGTCAAACGTGTGCGTCACGAGGTAGATCGCCACAGCCGCCTTGAAAAACCACTTGAAGAACATCCATGTGTCCATGTCGTGAAGGTTGTTTTTCTCGGTGATCATGGAAATCAGCTCGTAGCACAGAACGAAGGTGATGATGATACCAGCGATGGGGACTATCACGTTTTCGGATAGTCCCCGGATCATCTGGTACACGCCGCCGTTCCAGCCGGACGGAGTTTGCCCGACTTCGGCGGCAATCGTTCCTACCTTCTCGTTGACATCGGTGAACATATTGGTCAGGTTGCTCTCGATCCATCCGATCAGCATATCCTTGAGAGCCTGTTCGATCTTTTCTAAAATGCTGCCCAATATTTCACCACCCTTCGGTTAAGCTGGGCTTGCCGTGGATTAGCCGAACAAACCGGAGAGCAGAGGGATGAGGGTCGTGCCGATCAGCACCACACCGCCGCCAGCCATGAGCTGTTTTATCCCCAAATAGTTGTAGGAAAACGGCTCGATGGCGGGCGGCGGCGTGTCAAGAAATATCTATGGAGTTTTTAAGAACCGCCCCGGCGGGGGCAGGTCAGGCCGTGACCTGCTCCACCTCCGGGATGGGTTTGAGATTGAAATGAATTTCGATAGAAATGTGTCTTGTCTTATCGCTGTCGATGTGTTCATGGACAACGATTTCTTTAATCAGACGGTTTAGGGTGGCTGCGTCCAGCTCCGTGATGTCGGCATATTCCTGAATGGCGTCCACCCATTGTTTGGCGTCCATAGCCAGCCGCATTTCATCGGCCAGCTTCTTGCGTCCCTGTGCAACCCGTTCTTTCAACTCGGCCTGTTCTTTCTGCGTCTTGTCCAGCATGAGATTGAAGTTGGCTTCGCTGATCCGCCCGGCAACCATGTCCTCGTAGAGCCGCAGCACCATCTTTTCCAGCACCTCAATCCGTTCCTCGTCTTTTGTCAGGGAACGCTCCAACGCTTCCCGCTGGCCTTTCTGTTCGGCTTCGCAGGTGTTGGTCAGCTTCCCGGCAATGGCTTCCCCATCGGTCAGGGCAGCCTTGGCGCACTCCCGGATTTTGTTCAGGACAAGGTGGTAAAGGGTATTGTATTCCACCCGGTGCTGGGAACAGTGGTTCTTGCCGAACGCACCATAGGTCTTACAGGCGTAAATCTGCTGCGGGTGCTTGGCGTGGGTGGTGCGGATGGTCAGCGACTTACCGCACTCGCCACACTTGATAATTCCGGCAAACAGGCTGGTTTCCCCATTCTGCCGGGGGCGCTGGCGGGATTTCAGCTTGTCCTGCACAATGGCAAAACTTTTGCTGTCAATCAACGGTTCGTGCCGTTCCTCCACCACAATCCAGTCCTGCGGCTTCTTCTCGCCAATGGTGCCGATTTTGAAGCGGTAGTCCTTCTTCTGGGAAGCGATTGCCCCGGTATAAACGGGATTCATCAGGATGTCCTTTATCACGGAGAAATCCCACATATACCTCCCGTTTTCCGGGTCTTTCTTTTCCCATTTGGTGCGGACATTGCGGAAACCCCGTTCCCGGTTCCACCATGTAGGGCAAGGCACCTTTTGTTCTTCCAGTCTGCGCCGGATGAAGTTGGGGCCGTGTCCTTCCAGCGCCCAAAGGAAGATTTGCCGGACAATAGGGGCGGTTTCCTCGTCCACCAGCAGGTGGTTTTTGTCCTCCGGGTCTTTCCGATACCCAAAGGGAGCCACGCAGCCGGTAAACTGGCCTTGCTGGGCTTTCAGAAGATACGAGGAATGCACCTTCTTGGAAATGTCCTTGCTGTACATCTCGTTCAGGATGTTCTTGAACGGCGCAATGTCGTTGTTGTCCCGCATAGTGTCGATACCGTCATTCATGGCGATATAGCGGACGCCGTGACGAGGGAAGAAGTCCTCGATCAGTGTACCGGTCTGCAAGTAATTTCGACCCAACCTTGATAAATCTTTCGTTATCACAAGATTTATCTGCCTGCGCTCGATGGCCTTTAACATCCGTTTCAGGTCGGGGCGCTCCATGTTCAGCCCCGTGTAGCCATCGTCCTGATAGACTGCTACAACCTCCCATCCCTGCTTTTCGCAGTAGCTTTCCAGCATATCCCGCTGGTTGGCAATACTGGCGCTCTCCCCGTCAAGGTCATCGTCTTTGGAAAGCCTGCAATAGATGGCCGCCCGGAAGCTGCCCGCCAGAATTGCGTCCATGCCTGTGTATTCATATCCGTTCATCATAACCGTTTACCCGCACAATCCAGACGGAACACGGTTCTTCTGAACCTCGTCTTTATTATATCCTAAATCTTGTGTTTTCGCAAGATTTTCCTTCCCGGTATTCTGCCCATATTTTTGGGCAATCAGGCTCACAAAGACATCCGCTGCGTCCAGCTCGCCGTCAAAAACTGTGGTAACATGAATCTCTGTTTTCGTTTTTGCCATAGGCAGTTATCCTCCATAATAGAATAGCCAGACAAGGAGAAGGTCGGCAACGAAGTCCGGCAACGGGCTTCAAAAAACCTCAAAACCATCTCTGTCTGGCGGTTTGGTTACAATTTATATTTTCTTTTATTTTTCTGTTGCTTTGGTTGCTGATAGGGGAAAAAGCCCGCAATTACGGGGCTTTCCCCGGCAACCAGCCCGGCAACGGGAGTGCAACAAAGTCGGCAACGAGGTGGGATTTTCAGAAAGGAAGCTCCATCTGCTCTGTGACCTCCACAAATCCCTCCGGAATTTTTTCGGCTCCGTTGCTGGTATCCGTTGCCGGGGCTTCACGCTCCCAGCCCTTTTGCCTGCCGTATTCCGGGAACATCCGGGGATTGGAAAAGTAGTGCCAGCCTGTGACACAATGGTTCATAATGTCGTTGACCTCCCGGATTTCCCATTGCTTCGGCTCGTCAAAGGGGTGGTTCAGGGCTTCCCGGAAAAGCTGCTTGGAACACACTATGCTGCCGGTATAGCGGTCAAGGTAGGCTTGGATCATCCCGGCCTTGGTGTCCTCCGGCATGAAATCCCGCTGGTGTTCTTTGAGATAGCGCACCATTTCGGGGCTGAAAGACAGCTTAAAATCCCCGCTACGGTAAATGGTCATGGCTTCCGCCCATAGCTGCTCCATGTAGGCTCTGGAAGCGGCTTCATCGTCCAGAATGTGAACTTCCGCCTGTTCCGGGTACACCATGACCGGCAGAAAGCGCCGGTTGCCGGAACGGTCAAGGGGCAGGAAGTCCAGGGCATTGGAAGTGCCGCCGAACACGCATTGCCGCAGCCTGTCCTCTGGGTGGGTTTCGTATGGGATTTTATAGACCTCCTTCTGTCGGCTCAAAAAAGACTTGATTTCCTCAATGCTCTTGGCGTTTGCGGTGGCGATCATCTCCGACATCTCAATAATCCAGTGGCCTTGCAGCTTGCGGTACACATTGTCATCGTCCAGCTTGCGAAGGTCATCGGAAAACCACTCGTCTTTCACAGCCAGCAGCCGGAAAAAGGTGGATTTTCCGGCTCCCTGACCGCCCACCAGACAGAGCATGACCTCAAACTTGCAGCCGGGATGAAATGCCCGGTGGATGGCTCCCAGCAGGAACAGCCGCAGGGCTTCATAGGTGTACGGGTCGCTGTCGGCTCCTAAAAAGTGGTGCAGGCAGGTACGGATACGCTCGGTTCCGTCCCAGGTCAGGCCGTTTAGGTAGTCCCGGATGGGGTGATAGCCGTTTTCATTGGCAACGATCCCGATGGCAGCGGCAATCTTCTTTTCGCTGGTCAGCCCATAGGTTTCTTCCAGATACAGGAGCAGATAGTTCATATCCGTGTCCGTGATAGCGGTGCCGGTACGGTTGTAGCCGATGGGCTTAATGATGTCGGTGCGCTCGGTCAAGAGATTTTTGGCGATTGCCCCGGAAAGTAGCGGGTCATTCTGAAAGACGGTCAGGCAGTTTCGGATACTGTTGCGGACGCCGCCTTTTTCGGTGCTTTCCAGCATGGCTTTGACTTCCTCAACGCTCCGGGGCGGCGATGATTCTTGCATGGTCTGTTCTGCGGCCTGCCGTATCTCCGGCGGCAAGCTCTGCCATTCGTCTTTCAAGATTGCTCACTTCCTTTCCACAGTCGATGATAAGGGCTGCCCGTTCCTCCATGTCCGGGGAGAGCAGCACATCCAGCAGATAGTCCACATAGTCCTGCTTTTGCAGGGCTTCCACAAAGAGCGGGTGGAAATCCTCGTCTGGCGTCTTGGGGGCATAATCCCGTTTCCAGCGGCACAGCAGGTTTCGGTAATCACACAGCACCCGGAAGCAGTAACGCTCCATACGGCGGAACCGCTGTTCAGGGGTTTCCTGCCGGGGGTTCCTCTGGCTCCTGTGGGGCGGCTCCCTGTTCTCATAGGGGACAGAAAACGCCTGTGCCAGTATGAGGGCGGCTTCCTTGGGGCTGACAGCTTCCAGACGGGAAACAAAGTCGATCACATCCCCGTCTGCCTGACAGCCGAAACAGTGAAAGCGCCGGTCAACCTTCATGCTTGGGTTTTTGTCGGCATGGAAGGGACAGACGCACATCCCGTTTCGTCCCACCCGGATTCCGAAATGCTCGGCAGCCTGCCGGGTGGTAACAGACTGCTTGATAGCTTCAAATACATTCAACTAAATCCTCCTGAAAATAAGAAAAGCGTCTGTCATTCTCGAAAAGAAAATGGCAAGCGCCTGTTAAAGTTCCATATCCTGTTTTTTCTCTGTGCGGGGCTGCTGGCGTTTCTCGGCCTGTTCCTCCCGGATACGCTGCGCCCGGCCTTTGACTGCCTGCTGGATGGACGGTTTCTTGCCCGGCTCGGCGGTCTGTCGGTACTGCTCGGACGGAAGCACCTGATTGAGCCAGTGACGCACATCCCGGAGAATCTTCACATCCTCCTGCACCGCCGACAGGCGTTCCCTGTACTCGGCCACCTCTCCGGCAAGCTGTGTCCGTTCCTCGTTCAATTTCTTGGTGCTGTACCTGGTTCCCTCCAAATGCACCTTGAAATAGCGGACAGCGGCATTGTAGGCGTCCAGCTCGTCCCGATGGGCAGCTGCAAACTGTTCCTTTGGTTTCTTAAACCGGATGGAGGCATATTCCGCATGAACCGGCTTGTGGGCTTCAAAGTTGGCGATATGGGAAAGCAGGGTGTCGATCTCCTTCATACGCTTTTCCTTCGGCTTCATCTCTGCCCGGATGGAAACGGCCTGCCCGCTGACGGTATCCAGATAGGCGTCCAAACTCTCCACGGTGGACAACTGCTTTTCCCGCAGATAGCGGATGGCGTCCATAACCTTGTTGAAGTCGTTCACAGTGCCTTTGAGCTGGCCTTTGCTCGTCCAGCTGGTGCGTTCCTCCCGGCGCAAATCCAGATATTTGCCCAGCAGCTCCGGCAGGGTGGGTTCCTTCGCTTCCTGCAAGGCTTCCAGCAGGGCGGCTTTTTTCTCCTTCAGGTCTGCGATCCAGCCTTTCAGGTGACGCACCATCTGACGGATGGACTGCATAAGCCGGTTGGCAGCGGTAATATCCCGGTTGAGATTGCCGATGTTGGTCTGTATCCCTCGTTTCTCCATCTGGCTGACCGCTGGCCCCATGTGGACGGTGGGGATTTTATCAAGCCCTTGCCGTTCATAGGAACGAAGGTCAAGGCGTTCCGGGCGGTCATTGGCTTCCAGATAGCGATTGGCGATAGCCGCCCAGCCCTGCCGCCAGATTTCACAATACTTCTGGTCGTTCCAGTCCACCGTATCCTCCTTGT